>OIXS01000427.1_pt1 | contig 26548 bp, 32 predicted proteins | sample 1587841 | NCBI WGS metagenome assembly OIXS01 (sample SAMN03283254) | human gut metagenome | biome: human-associated habitat; material: feces | host: Homo sapiens | place: USA | collected 2013
GGACGGGCCTTTTTTGTCTATGAGGATAGGCAGACCTGGGCCAATACGGCGGCCATTTTGGTCTGGTAGCCCTCCTGACGGAGCATTGCCTCCTCCTCTGGATTGGAGAGAAAGCCGCACTCCACCAACACTGCCGGGCAGTCCACGTGATTCATCAGATACACATTGTCGCCGATGGGCTTGGCCTGACGACTGTTATCGGGCTGCAAATTGGTCTGAATGGCCTGCTGGAAGGATTCCGCCAAGGCCTGGGAATCCTGGGTGGGAGCAAAGAAAACCTGTGAGCCGTGGTATTGACTCTGGGAGAAGATATTCTGGTGGATACTCACCAGCACCGCTCCCTCCAGTGCCTGCACGGTCTCGGCCCGGTTGTGCAGGTCGGAAACCTTCTTCTCCCGTAACGTTTCCGCCTCCGGGTCGTGCAGGGAGATATCCTCCTCCCGCATAAGGTAGCTGTTCTCCCCGTAAAAGCCCAGCAGGGCGTCCAGCCGTTTAGCAATGGCCAGATTGATCTGGCTCTCCGGTACCCCAGTCACCGACACCGCACCTCCGTCTTCCCCGCCGTGCCCCGGATCGACCACCCAAACCCGCTCTCCTTCCGGCCAGGAAGCCGCCGGAGCAACCGCGCCCAGATAGGTCTGCACCAACATTCCCGCACTCAGCACCGCCAACAGCCCCGCTAAAATCAGCAGGGACCCCCATCTCATCCTCTTCAACCGCACATCCCCCCTCCCCGTATTCTATGGAGCGGGGAGGTCGACTATGTATGGACCCTCCCGCCCTGAGGTGCATAGGATGCACCGGGAGGCCGCTCAGCCTCCCAATCCCAACCGAGGAGGAATTATCTTGAATATGGAAAATGGCAGCTCCTGCCCTCTGCCCAGCTGCCCGGACCGCTACGGCACTCTGCCGTCCTGCGCGGGTCTGTCGGTGCCCTATGTTCCCTTCCAACAGGAAGGTTCTCAGAAATATAGCCAGAGCGACGCGCTGAGCAATGGCACTCTGTTTCCCGGCCTGAATCTTCCCTTCCGCCTGAAAGTGGAGGGCAGTACCGTCCCTGTCGGTCCCCTGGCCGAGCTCCAGGCTCTGGAGTTTGTGGTCGCGGAACTTGGCATGTATCTGGATACACATCCCAGCGACCAGGAGGCCTTCGACCTGTTTCAGAAGTACGCCGCTATGGAGAAGAGCGCCCGGGAGACCTATCAGGCCAAGTTTGGCCCTCTGACCCAGAGCGCCTCTGCCAACGGGGAGAATTACCAGTGGCTCAAGGAGCCCTGGCCCTGGAACTATGCGCAAAACGAGGTGAAGTGACATGTTTCTTTATGAGAAAAAGCTGCAGTTCCCGGTAAAGGTGGCCACTCCCAACCCCAAGCTGGCCTCCTTCATCATCAGCCAGTACGGCGGCCCCGACGGCGAGTTGGGTGCGGCTATGCGCTACCTCTCCCAGCGCTACGCCATGCCCTATGCGGAAGCCAAAGGCCTGCTCACCGACATCGGCACCGAGGAGCTGGGCCACATGGAGATGGTGGCCGCCCTGGTCCATCAGCTCACCCGAAACCTGAGCGACGAGGAGGTGCGCAATAACGCCTCCTTCGCCCCCTACTTTGTAGACCACACCACCGGCGTCTACCCCACTGCCGCTTCCGGTTTCCCCTGGAGCGCGGGAGGCATGCAGTCCACCGGCGACGTGATCGCCGACCTCACCGAGGACCTTGCCGCAGAACAGAAAGCCCGCGTCACGTATGACAATATCCTGCGTCTCAGCGACGATCCCGATGTAAACAACGTCATCCGCTTCCTGCGGGAGCGGGAGATCGTCCACTTCCAGCGCTTTGGCGAGTGCCTGCGGCTGTGCAAAGAGAAGATGGACGCGAAAAATGTCTATTTTACCAACCCTGCCTTTGACAGTTCTCCTGCTCCTCAACCCCGCACCGGCATGGCCAAGGGATAAGAAAATGCCGCCTGGACCCTTCGTCCAGGCGGCGTCCTTTTTATGAAATTAGAGTGCTATGCCGGGCAAAGCCCTCCACCGCAGCGGCCCAGGCGTCCGGCGCGCACCTGGATGAGCTGAGCGGTGACGCTCACGGCGATCTCCGCCGGAGTCTCTCCTCCAATGTCCAGGTCGATGGGCAGATGAATGGTCTCGATCTGTTCCCGGGAGAAACCCCGGCGCTCCAGCTCCCCCCACAGAAAGGCTTTCTTTTTGCGACTGCCCATGCAGCCTACATAGTAGGGGCGCTGCTCCAGCACCTGACACAGGACCTCCAGGTCGTGCTGGTGACCCGGCGACATAACCACCGCATAGTCCCGGCGGGTGAGCTGTACCTGCTCCCCGATATTCTCAAAGGAACCCAGCACCACCTTCTCCGCCCCGGGAAAGTTCTGGGGCTGGGCAATCTCCTCCCGGCTGTCAAAGACCACCACCCGAAACCCTACTTGGGAGAGCATGGGGGCCAGAGCCTGTCCCACATGGCCGCCGCCGAAGAGATACAGCACTCCGTCCCAGCCCATGGGTTCGGTGTACATCCCGTCCTCGAAAAGAGGGGCGGTCTGAGGGCGCCCCGCCAGCGTTTCCGGCAGTTCTCCTTCTCCATATGCCACAAGGTCATATACTTGCTCCTTATTGTGAATTAAAAGCAAGCAAGGATTTCCACTTTTCAAAAATTCAATTAGGCGCTCCAGGTCAGCCAGCTGCTTCTCCCCCAGAGTCTGGATGCACACCGTTACCGCTCCGCCGCATACCATGCCGGTCCGGCTGGCCTCGCCCCCCAGGGAGTAGTGCTCCAGGCCGCCCTGGGCTGTGCCATCCATCACAGCAGAAGCCCGCTGCTGGACCAGGTTCTCCACCGCGCCGCCGCTCACCGTGCCAATCCAAGTCCCGTCGGACAGCAGCGCCATCCGTGCCCCAGCTCCCCGGGGTGCGGAACCCGCACTGTCTACGATGGTACACAGCACCGGCGCGCCGCCCTGGCGGATACAGTGTGTGAGAGCGGAAAAAAAGGTGTAATCGGTCATGCTTTCCTCCTAATACAAGTAAATTCGCTTGTCGCCCTGATAGGGGACCACCCGGCCCACCAGTTGGGGCGCAGGCACCCGGTTGTCCTGCCGCAGCTCTTCCAGCAGAGCCGGTGCGTCCTCCGGGTGGACGGCCATCATCAGGCCACCGGAGGTCTGGGGGTCGTACAGGAGGTCCTGAACGGCCAGCTCGGTCTCTCCCGGCTCCACCCAACTTTCTGCAAAGTGGCGGTTGCGGTATACCCCAGCGGGCAGCACCCCCAGCCGGGCCAGCTCCAGAGCCTGGGGAATGAAGGTGATGCCGGACAGGTCCAAATGAACCTCCGCCTCGCTCCCCTGGGCCATCTCCAGCAGGTGGCCCATCATGCCGAAGCCCGTGACGTCGGTGCAGGCATGGACCCGGTATTTTACCATGATATCCCGGGCGTACTTGTTGAGGGTCATCATCAGCCCCTCGGCAAAGGTTCTTGTCTCCTCGTCGGTCAGGCTGCCCTTGATGCCGGCGGTGAGCACCCCGATACCAACGGGCTTGGTGTAGATGAGCACATCTCCAGGCTGTGCCCCGGAGTTGGTGAGCAATTTGTCCGGATGGACAAAGCCGGTCACTGCCATGCCGTACTTGGGCTCCTTGTCGTAGATGCTGTGGCCGCCGGTGATGATGGCTCCCGCCTCGTAGGCCTTCTCGTAGCCGCCCCGGAGGATGGCGTGGACCGCCTCCTTGGGCATGTCCTCGGGCACTGCCATCACATTGAGCGCCAGCTTGGGCTCTCCGCCCATGGCGTACACATCGGACAGGGCGTTGGCCGCGGCAATGGCACCGAAGGTGTAGGGGTCATCGGCGATGGGGGGAAAGAAGTCTACCGTTTGCACCAGAGCCAGTTCGTCGGACAGCTTGTACACCGACGCGTCATCGCTGCGGTCGTAGCCCACCAGCAGGTTGGGGTCCTGGCGCACCTTCAGGCCTTCCAGAAGCTTGCTGAGCTCCCCCGCACCCACTTTCGCGCCGCACCCGGCGCACTCGGCCAGTTTGGTCAGTTTGATTTCGTCCATTCTCAGCCCTCCAATGCATGGGTCAGGTGGAGCAGAGCCTCCAGCACACCGCCGCCTACCGCCAGGGCCTTGTCCGAGGCGCACAGGCAGTGGTCCGGCTTACACCGGGGGTCAATGTCCCCGCACTTCATGCCCTTAAACACCTCAATGCCGTCCTGGAGCAGTCCCCGGAGACAGCCGTCAATGGTGCACCGTATGGGTGTGTTCCCCACCAGAGCGGCCACGTCGCCCGCTTTCACCATAGCTCCGATCTCCAGGCAGGGCTTGAACACGCCGCTGGCAGGAGCGCGGAGCACGCGCTCCACGGTGTAGCCTCCGATGTTCCCCGGCACACCGGTGTTGGGGATGGGAGAGCCGGTATAGAGCACCCGGCCCAAGGTGTGGCCCCGCATGGTCTCCACCGCTGCGTGGCAGTCCACTCCCGCCGTAAAGCCCGGCCCCACGGCGATGACCGCCGGAGCCATGTCCATATGGGTACCCAGGTTTTTCTTGGCCAGGATGGCGTCCACCACCGCATCTGGTTTTAGGGCCGCAATGCACGCCCCCTCCGGGTCGGCCAGCACCGGGACAATGCCCTGCTTTGTCAGCTCCAGGGCCTCCTGAGAGTTGTGGGCCAGTCGGCCGGCGACGTCCTCCACCTGGACCTCTCCCAGGCGGATGGCCTCGGAGAAGCAGACGGTGCGCCGCACCGCTGTGGGGTTAGGCAGATCTGTGAGTACCAAACGAATCCCGGCACGATACAGGCGCAGGGCAATGCCTGATGCAATATCCCCCGCGCCGCGAATAACAACCAGCATGAGTTTCTCTCCTTTGTGATTTACAGCGCCATCTCAAAAAGCGCAGGATAGGGCAGTCCCTCCAGCTCTGACAGCCGCCCGCGCTCCGCCGGCGGCATGGCCCAGGCCAGCCCGCAGTCTGCGGTGATGGTCACCGGCACCGGGATGAGCCGCCCGGGAATGTTCTTTTCCATACAATGCCGCTCCCAGCTCAGTGCGGCGGTAGTGGTTGGAAAGGTGATGACCAGGGTGGGTCGCTTTGCTCTCATTGTGTCATCTCCCTTAAAGCGGCCAGGGCCGCGTCAATGTCCTCCTCGGTCGTGTACCAACCAAAGGAGAAGCGCAGACAGCCGGTGTCCTGAGTCCCCAGCGCCCGGTGCATCCGGGGCGCGCAGTGGATGCCGGGCCGCACGGCAATATCGTACTGCACCGAAAGCTCATCGGCGGCAGAGGCCGGGTCCCAGCCCTCCAGGTTCAGCGCCACCACCGGGGCACGGTCGCCGGAGAAGTCGCCGTAGATGGTCACGCCGTCCAGTTCCCGCAATCCTTCGACAAACCGCTCGGTCAAGGACCGCTCATGGGCGTGGATAGTCTCCACCCCGGTCTCCAGAATGAAGTCCACCGCCGCACCCAGACCAGACAATCCGTGGCCGTTTAGGGTACCCGCCTCCAGGTGCTCCGGGTACTCTCGGGGCTGGTCCTCCTCAAAGGAACGCACCCCCGTGCCTCCTGAGAGCAAAGGCCGCAGCTCCACCCCGGGAGCCATGCACAGACCGCCGGTGCCCTGAGGGCCCATCAGCCCCTTATGGCCGGTAAAGGCCAGCAGATGGACCCCCATCTCCTCCATGTCGATGGGGGTGCTCCCCGCCGTCTGGGCGGCGTCCAGCAGGAAAACAAGGCCGTGCTTTTGGGCAAAGGCGGACATGCGCCGGACATCCAGGAGATTGCCCGTCAGGTTGGAGGCGTGGGTACCCACCAGCAGTTTTGTACTGGGGCGCAGGAGCCCCTCCAGTCGGTCATACTCCAGCCGTCCCTGCAGGTCTGCTGACAGGTAATCCATCTTTACCCCTCTTTTTTTCAAGGGCGTGGAGGGGACGCAGCACCGAGTTGTGGTCCCAGTCGGTGGCGATGACGTGGTCACCGGGGTTCAGCAGTCCCCACAGGGCAGCATTCAGGGCCTGGGTCGCGTTGGCTGTGAACACCACGCGCTCGGGATAGTGGAAAGCAAAAAGCCTTGCCAGTGATTCTCGCGCATGAAAAATCGAGCGAGCTGCGGACAACTCGCTGGTATGGCTTCCCCGGCCGCAGCTCCCCTGCCCGTTCATAGCATCCACCACCGCCTGCACGACGCAGGGGGGCTTTTGTAGGGTGGTGGCGGCGTTGTTGAGGTAGATCACAGGTTTACCAGGCGGTCGGCCTGGGTGAGGATCTCGGCGATGCGGTACATATTGGTGACGCTTCCCACCGCCAGCTTCTCTTTCAGTCCATAGTAGTCCAGGCAGGTGCCGCAGGTGAGGATCTCGGTGCCCCGGCTCTCCAGCTCCCGCAGGTCCTCCAGAGAGGGACTTCCCTCCACCGTCCATTTGGCTCCCCCATTGAAAAACAGCATGGTACGGGGCGGCGTCTCCAGCTGAGCCAACGCATACAGGAAACTTTTAACCAAGGCGTGGCCCAGCTCCTCACTGCCCCTGCCCATGGTGTCACTGCCGATGGCCACCACAGCGTCCGCACCCATGACGGTGCAGCCGCAGCTGGGCTGCGGGGCGCTCTTAGGAGCGTCCTGGGCTCCCTCGCCGATCTGCACCCGCCAGAAATCAGACTCCTTCTGCACAGAGGCGGCACGGCCCTTCTGGGCGGCCATGCGCTTCAGGTTCTCCACCGCCGCGTCGTTGTCCACCCATACCTCCAGGTTTTCTCCTTCTTTCAGCTCTGCCAGAGCGTGCAGGGCCTGCACCACGGGTTGGGGACAGGCCTTTCCTCTTGCATCAATGGTCATACGTTTCTCCTCCTGCCTTGTATGTTTCATCCCGATCCCGTATAATGGGACCAGAGAAAATTTCCGATGAAATTTAGTTTATTATATAATAGCTTCAGGCCAACCGTCAACGGAAGGTCCTTGCGGGAGAAGGGAGTTCGCTTTGTTTTCTCAAATGTTTGGCCTAAAACCCGGGGTGGTCTCGGTCATCGGCAGCGGCGGCAAAACCACTCTGCTCTCCACCCTGGCCCGGGAGCTGCCCGGCCCGGTGATCCTGTGTACCACCACCCATATCTTTCCCTTTTCGGAGTATCCCCTGATTTCCGTGGAAGATGCCGGAGCTCTGAAAGCTGCTCTGACCCGCTCCCGGGTCGTGTGCCTGGGACAGCCCGGTAAAGACGGCAAACTTACCGCCCCTGCCCTGCCCTTTTCTCTGCTCCTGGAACTGGCCCCCTGGGTGCTGGTGGAGGCGGACGGCTCCAAGCATCTTCCCTTGAAGGCCCATGCCTCTTACGAGCCGGTGGTCCCCCCGGAGAGCAGCCACACCATTCTGGTGGCGGGCGCCTCAGGATTCGGCGCCCCTATCTCCCAGGCGGTCCACCGCCCGGAGCGCTTTTGTACCCTCACCGGAGCGCAGCTCCAGGACCTGGTCACCCCAGAGCTGGCCGCCCTTGCCATCGCCCGGGAAGGTCTGGCCCGCCAGGTGTTTTTGAACCAGGTGGAATCCCGGTCGGACTGGGCACAGGCAGAGCAGTTTGCCCGCGCTTTGCAGGGAACCGGAATCCAGGTGTTTGCCGGGAGCCTTCATCAAATGAGTCTTTCTTCCCTTCCCGATTCCCGATAATTTCATAAGCAGATTCTTGATTCCTATGTAGTAATTGGCGGAGCAAGGAAAATTCCTTGCTCCGCCAATTGTTATAATGACACAGATATTTTAGTCTCCCGGGGCCACAGTAATGTCCCACACAGTCTCCAGATAGGCAAGGATCCGCTCCACACATACCTCCACCAACTGCGCTCCCTTCTCCGCACTGGCATCTGCCGCCGCGCCAATACACCCATTCTCTGTTCTGGCAGAGAATGGTGCGTACTGGATCACATCGGGAAAGGCATCATCGGTAGGTACCGTGACTGGAAGGGCACTCCGGCGATCCACCAAATCAGGATAGAGATGGAGCATGACACTGGTGCCGCACTCGCTGGCATGTCCATGGGCCATGCTGCCCGTGTTGGTGAGGATACCATCGCTGTGTGTGCGTGCAAAACGCCACCAGTCGATCTGGCATGACTGAAGCCCATGGGTATGCAGATACTTCTTTGCAATATAGCTTACCGTGTCTACATTGCCGGCATGGCCGGTGAGAAATACGATGCGCTTGACCCCGTCGGACACCAGTTTTCCCACCAGAAAATCCAGGTAATCCTCCAGAATATGGCGGGGCATGGCAAAGGTGCAGGGGAAGGCACTCAAGGCGCTGGACTCCCCCATTTCTATGGCAGGCGCAATCAGAAACCCGGTACGTTGGGCAATGCGTTCTGCAATCCCCTGAGCAGCCAGCAGATCCGTGCCCATAGGAAGATGGGGGCCATAAATCTCACAGGACCCTGTGGGAATGATAACCGACGGCTCTCTGGCAATGGCCGCCAGATACTGCTCTCCTGTCATGTTTCGAATATAAGCTTGAATAAGTATCGCTCCTTTTCTCTTAGCCGTTGCCATGCGGGTACAGGCTTTTCGCACAATTTCGCACGAAATCATGTACCGCCTGGCTTGGATTGTCCTTTTTACAAAGAATATAAAATTTGCGCGGCGTATAATCCTCCTCCAGAGGGCGAAAACAAACCCCCGGATACTGCTGCAGAGGGACAAACGAGGGCAGCAGCGCAATGCCCACATTGGCCCACACCAGCATGATCTTGGTGTTCAGCGTATTGACATGAACAAAACCACGCACCGGCAGGTTGCGGCAGTAGTAGTCAAAAAGTTGAGAAATGCTGCCCTCATACATGGTGACCAGGTTCTGATCGCTCATCTGCTGCCGGGAAATCCGCTCCTGCTCACACAGTGGATTGCGGCAGCTCAAGGCGATCATCCACGGAGCATCATGGATGAGATACTGTTCCGCCTGTCCGGGAGGCAATTCATTGAGGAACTGATCACTTGTCAGGATAATATCCAGCATATTCTCCTGAAACTGTTCCAGCAGCTGATGATAGCGAAACTGAAGGCAGCTCACACGTACAGAAGGATTTTGTGCCATGTAGGAGTCAATATACGACTGGATCAACGCATCCTCATAAAGGCCCAAACCGATCTTCAGTTCCCGGATCAACCCGCAGTGAATGTTCTGCACGGTCTGAACGGACTGATCATATAACTCAATCAGTTTCTTGGCCTGGGTATAAAATTCCGTACCCGCGCTGGTCAGCTTTACACTGCGCCGGTCCCGGTGAAACAAAGTGACATGGAGCTCACTTTCCAGACTGTTGATCTTTCGGCTCATTGACGTCTGGGTGGTATGCTCCTTTTCCGCTGCCTTGGTAAAATTCAGGCATTCCGCCAGACTGATGAAACATTTGATGTTTTCAATATCCATAAGATAGCTTCCAATCTTTCCGTATGCTATGCAAAAAACGTGTTACGATGCACGCTTTTTTCATTTCCCTCCTGGTCGGAGTGCATGTTACTATTGAATCACGAACTTCTTATTTTGTGCATTATAGCAAAACAGCTCCATTCTTGCAAAGGGGACTTCTGATTTGGCCGGAAGCTTCCTCTCTGCAAAACAGGAAAGGTGGGTAATCTGCTTGAACCAACCGATTCAGGATCTGCTTGACCGCTATAAAGGCGATGCCATTTCTCTTCGCAGAAAACTGCATCAGTCGCCTGAGCTGTCCATGCAGGAAACAAACACAACCCGGGTAATCCGGGAGACACTGGAACAATACGGCATACGCTGCATGGAGGACTATTCTCTTCCCACCGGTGCCGCAGCTATTCTGGAGGGAAAGGAACCGGGAAAAACCCTTCTCCTCCGCGCGGACATCGACGCTCTGCCCATGGAGGAAAAATCGGCTCTGCCCTTTGCCTCACAACATTCCGGAGTGTGCCACACAGCTGCGGACATGATATCCATACCTCTGCCCTTCTCCTGTGCGCACGCATCCTCTCTACCCTGGAGCAGCCCCGGCGCGGCAGAGTGATCCTGCTCTTTCAGCCTGCCGAGGAAACTGGTCAGGGCTCCAAAGCGGTGATCGATTCCGGATTGCTGGAGCGCTATCCCCCTGACCTGGTTCTGGGCGCCCACTGCTGGCCCGATCTCCCCGCCGGCTCGGTGGGATTGCGCGTGGGCAGCTTTATGGCCGCCTCTGATACCCTGCATATCCGCGTCAAAGGAAAGGGCGGTCACGGGGCCCATCCACACAAGAGTATCGACCCTGTCGTCACGGCGGCCTACATCATTACGCAGCTTCAATCCATTGTATCCCGCTCCATCGATCCCCTGGAGTCGGTGGTCATCACCATCGGCACCCTGTCGGCGGGTACGGTAACCAACGTCATTCCCGATGAGGTCCAAATGGGCGGCACAGTTCGCATTGCAAACGGTCATATGCAGCCCTTGGTAGAAGAGCGGATCCGTACCATCTGCCATAGCTGCGCCCAGGCAATGGGTGCAGAATGTGAGGTAAATTATGTACACGGCATGCCTGCCCTGGACTGCGATGCCCAGGCAGTCTCTATCTTGGAACGGGCAGCCAAGGCACAGCTTGGCGAAAAGCGGGTCGCGTTTCTTCCCCGTCCTTCCATGGGCTCGGAAGATTTTGCACGCTACCTTACCCTGGCTCCCGGCGCAATGTTCCGGATCGGCACGGCAAACCAATCCGATCAGAGCCGTCTGCCCCTGCACAATGCCCACATAATCTTTGATGAGGAGGCGATCACCACCGGCGCCGCGCTTTTCTGCCGTGCGGCCATGGATTACTTGAATTGACCGACACCCCACAACATTCGTGCAATTGAGAGGAGAGAATACCATGTCAACCCAAGCAATCATTACGTTAGTTGTTTTTGTCGCTGTCATCGTACTTCTGATCTGGAAACCCATTCACCCCATTGTCATCGGCGCATGTATCCCCACCGTTCTGGCCCTCACCGGCGTGCTGGATGCCTCCACCGCCTTCAGTGACTTCGCAAATACCACCGTTATCTTCTTCATGAGCCTGCTGGTAGTAGGCGGCGCCATCTTTAAAACCGGTCTGGCCGACTTTATCGGTGAAAAAATCATCGGCCTCATCGGTAAAAATGAAAAGGGTGTAATTCTTGGTACCTCCTTTGTTGCTGTGCTGCTGTCCTCCTTCCTCAACGACACCGGAACCACCGGCTGCCTGATCCCCATCTCCGGCGCCATGGGCCGTAAGGCCGGCGTGAAGCTCTCCCGCATCTATATGGCGCTGGCTTTCTTTGCCTCGGTGGGCGGCACTCTCACCCTCATCGGCGCGGGCAACCACGTGGTGGCTCAGGGCTTTCTGGAGAAGGCCGGTATGGAAGGCTTCACCTTCTTCGAGTTTACCCCGCTGGGTCTGCCTATCGCCATTGCCGGTTTCCTGTACATGTATTTCTTCGGTATTAAGCTCCTGCCCGAGCGGGACATTCCTACGGAAAAGGACGTGGCCCTGGCTGACCGCAAGCCTGCCAAAATGATCATTGTTGCCTTGGTGTTCCTCTTCATTGTCTACTGCATGGCCTCCGGCCTGCTGGCAATGCACCTGGCCGCTGCCGTGGGTGCCATTCTGGTGGTGTTGACCGGCTGCATCAGTGTAGAGGACGCTGTCAAGCAGTTCAGCGTATCCACTCTGTTCCTGGTTGCCGGCATCTTCCCCCTGAGCACTGCCATGTCCTCCTCCGGCGCTGCGGAGTACATTATCTCCTCCCTGTCTTCCAACCTCTCCAACCTTCCTCCCATCGCTGTGCTGGCCTTCACCTTTGCCCTGGCTGTGGTAGGCACCCAGTTTATGATGGGCACCTCCCTCACCGCAATCCTCACCCCCATCGCCATTCTCATCGGCCAGACCTGTAATGTAGATCCCCACGCCCTGGTTATGTGTGTGGCTCTTGGCACCTCCGCCGCCTTCTGCACCCCCTTCGGCACCGGCCCCAACCTGCTGGTATGAGAGACCGGCGGATACGACTTCAAGGACTATGTCAAGGTCGGCCTGCCCTTCACCGTGATCTTCTATGTACTGGGTCTGCTGATGATCTACCTGATGTACTTCGTATTCTGATCAAACCTTTTCTCAGTTCAACCAACCCTACGCTATCAAAGGAGGTAGTCTATCATGAACCAAAATGCACAGAAGCTTCGCCAGGCTTTGCAGCAGCAGAGCTACCTGATGATGCCGGGCATTTACGACTGTCTGAGCGCAAAAATGGCGGAAAACGCAGGTTTTCAGGCCGCTTTCTTCTCCGGCGGCGCATTTTCCATGGCCACTCTGGGCAAGCCGGACATTGGATTTTTCAATCTGACCGAGGCAGTTCATACCCTGCGCCGCATCGTAGATTCGGTCAATATTCCCATTCTCTCTGACGGCGACAACGGCTTTGGCAACGCCATCCACGCCGCTGACACCGCCCGCGCCTTTGAAACCATCGGCGTGGCAGGCATCCAGGTGGACGATCAGGTGCTTCCCCAAAGCATCCCCTGCACCTCCAAGGAGTGCAATGAGTGGCGCTATGTGGAGCCCAAACTTATCGCCATCCGCAAGGCAGTCTCCCCCGAATTTGTGATCCTGTTCCGCACCATCGCCAATATCACCGATGATCTGGACAAGGCCATCTGGCGTATCAACCGGGCCGCGGAGCTGGGCGCCGATTACGCCTATGTGGACGGTCTGAAGTCTTACGAGGAGGCCCAGCAGGTGGCGGCTCAGGCTAAGATTCCTCTGCTGATCAATATGAACGAGAAGGGTGCCTGTGCCAAAATTCCCCTTGAGCAGATCAAGGCGCTGAACTACCGCATTGGCCTTTATCCCGTTGCCTCGGTCACAGCGGCGGCCCAGGCCTACTGCAATCTCTTCCGCACCATCCACGAAACGGGCTCCACCCTTGGATACGTTGATTCCATGTACAGCATCAAACAGCTGATGAACGACATGGGTCTGCAGGATTTGACCGATACCTACCTGCCTCTGTATCAGGAGTGATCTCTGATTTTCACGCCCCGCGTCAGCATGAGCGGGGCATTTTTATTCCCATTTTACACACCAGCTTAAAGGAGAGCATTATGGAACCGATCCAAGTTCAGGCTATCCGCAAAATTTTAGAAGATGAACTGCGCCCGGCCATGGGCTGCACCGAGCCCATTGCCGTGGCCTACACCGCAGCCCTTGCCCGGGAATTGCTTGGCGTCTTTCCCCAGCAGCTTACGGTGCGGTGCAGCGGAAACATTATAAAAAATGTAAAGGGGGCCACCGTCCCCAATTCCGGCGGTGAAAAAGGCATTGATACTGCCGCCATTCTGGGTGCGGTCAGCGGCCGGAGCGACCTGGAACTGGAGGTACTCAGTGTGATCGGCCCCAGCGAACTGGAGCAGGCTATGGAACTGCGCCGCCAGGGGATGTGTCAATACTTTCTTGCCGAAGGCGTACCCAATCTCTACATTGAGATCACCGCTTCTGCCGGTCCGGATACCGCCGTGGTCGCAATTCAGGATTCCCACACCAACCTGGTAAAAAAAGAGAAAAACGGCCAGGTCCTCTATAAAAAGGAGCCCGACCCTCAGCAGGATACCAGCGCCCTGGCACAGCAGTACCTGGACGTCCACAGTATTTTGGAGTATGCTGAGACAGAGTCCCTCCCCTATTTGAAGCAGCAGCTGCTGCAGCAGTGCGACTGCAACTGGGCCATTGCCCAAGAGGGCCTTTCCCGACCGTACGGCGCCAGTGTGGGACGCACCCTGTGTCAGTCCGGAAATGCCTCGGACTGGCGTATCTCTTGCTGCGCCGCTGCAGCGGCAGGCTCAGACGCCCGCATGAACGGCTGTGCCCTGCCGGTGGTCATCAACTCCGGCAGCGGCAACCAGGGCATCACCGTCTCTGTCCCTGTGATCGCCTATGCACGCAGCCAGAATTGCAGCGAGGAGCAGCTCTTCTGTGCCCTGGCCGTAAGCAACCTTCTGGCTATTCACCAAAAGAAATACATCGGGAAGCTCTCTGCCTACTGTGGCGCCATCAGCGCGGCCAGCGCGGCGGGAGCAGCCATTGCCTGGCTCCAGGGGTGCTCGGAACAAGAGGTCGCCTGGTGCCTCACCAACACGCTGGCCATTGCAGGCGGCATTCTCTGCGATGGGGCCAAGGCCAGCTGTGCGGCCAAAATTGCCGCAGGACTGCAAAGCGCGTGGCTGTCTCTGGATCTGGTGCATCAGGGTTATCGCTTCCCCGCCGGGGAGGGCTTGGTGGACGCCTCTCCCGAGGCCACCATTCAAAACTTTGGCTATGCGGCACGGGAAGGTATGCGTGACACGGACCGGGTGATCTTACACCTGATGACCGGGGAAACCGACTTAAGCTGTCCCTGAAGCGACTTGAAAGGAGCAACCGCATGAAAGATTTGAAAGAGACCTGTAAACTTGCCGTGGTTCAGGCTGCGCCTGTTATGTTTCAGCGGCAGTCCTGCGTGGAAAAAGCCTTGGATCTGATCGCAAAGGCCGCTGAAATGGGAGCCGAGCTCATCGTATTTCCGGAGCTTTTCATCCCCGGTTACCCCTATGGGATGACCTACGGCTTTACCGTGGGCCACCGGGAGGAAGCAGGCAGACAGGACTGGAAGGCTTACTACGACAATTCCATTGTTGTCCCCGGGGAAGAGACCGACCGGCTCGCTCAAGCCGCCAAACAGCACGGCGTCTACGTGAGCATCGGCGTTTCCGAGCGGGATGGGATGACCGGAACGCTCTACAACACCAATCTTGTCTTTACCCCGGACGGACGGCTGGATGCCGTACACCGCAAACTGAAACCAACCGGCGCGGAGCGGGTCGTGTGGGGCGATGCCGACCGGAATTTCTTCCCTGTTACCGACTCGCCCTGGGGTCCCATCGGAAGCATGATCTGTTGGGAGAGCTACATGCCGCTGGCCCGTGTGGCTTTGTCCCAAAAGGGCGTGACCCTTTACATCTCCCCCAATACCAATGATAACGAAGAGTGGCAGAGCACCATCCGCCATATTGCGTTGGAGGGACGATGCTACTTTATCAACTGCAACATGTACTTCACCCGGGACATGTACCCCAAAAATCTCTCTCCTCTGGAGCATATCGACGTCCTGGATGAAGTGGTTTGCCGCGGCGGAAGCTGTGTCGTTGACCCCTATGGCCACTATGTGACCCAGCCTGTGTGGGATAAGGAGGAGATCATCCTGGCCCAGCTGGATATGTCCGCAGTGCCTATGAGCCGGATGGAATTTGATCCCTGCGGCCACTATGCCCGTCCGGATGTTCTGAAACTCTCCGTTTTGGATCAATAAACACAGCACAAATATAGAAGGAGCGTCCTCTCTGCCTGTGCAGAGAGAACGCTCCTTCTTTTTTATCTCTGGTTTCGTGCTCCGACACTCTTTTTCTTCGGCTTTTCCCGGGGCAGGTACAGCGAGAACGTGCTTCCCTTTCCCAGAACGCTCTCCACCTTTACATAGCCGCCCTGGTGCTGGGCGATCTGCCGGGTCAGGTAGAGCCCGATGCCCACCCCATCCTGCTGATACGCCCCGGAGGCACGGCAGAAACGGCCAAAGATTTCAGCCTGTTCCTGTTCCGGGATGCCGGGACCGGTATCTGAGACCTGGATCGCGGAAAAGAGCTCGTAGTTCTGAACCTCCACCCGTATGGAGCCGCCGGACGGGGTGTACTTGACGGCGTTGTCCAACAGGTTGCACAGAGCCTCCTCCGTCCACTTCGCGTCAAAAACCGCCTGGCCCTCCCCCTGAACCACGGTAAGGGAAACTTCCTTGTCCCAAGCCTTGGGAGCATACTGGGCCGCCGCCCGGGCAACCACCGGCCCCAGTTCATCGTTTTGGGGGTGGAGTACCAGGATGCCCGTCTCCAGTCGGGACGCCTTTACCAGCGCCTCGATCAGGTTCTGGAGCTTCTCTGCCTGGACCGAGATGGCCTTGGCGCAGTCCTTTCCCTGCGGGGTGAGGGGCTGCTCCTCCAGCAGCTGAGCATACAGTTGCAAGTTGGCTACCGGAGTTTTGGTCTGGTGGGAAATATCGGAGATCAGAGCACTGATCTGATCTTTCTGTTCCTGCAAATTCCTGGCTGACAGGTCACTGGCCGCCAGATACCGCCCAAGACGGCACTCCAGCGCGGACAGACGGCTCTCGTCAAAGTTGGTCTCAGAGAACCGTCCCTCCATGGCGTCGGTGAGCATCTCATCCAGCCGCTTGATGGTACACTCGGTGCGCCATCGGCTCAGCAGAGCTGCCGCCAGCAAAATCAGCAATACGGCTCCCGCTGCAACATATCCATTCATCGTTCTGCCTCCCCGGTGTCCCCAGTGGGCACACCCCGTTATACCACGCCCGGTCCTTCCGCCGGGCTGTTTTTTCAACGAGTATAGTATGCCAAGGTCTGTGCCGGCGGTCAAGCTCTATTTCCCCGCGTTTCTGCTGTCCGGATTTCCACGTCTCGTTCCGCGCAGTATAATGAACATCAGAAAATCATCTTTCTTCCTGTGACAAACCGGCCCGCCGGCGCGTTATATAAGTGAGATCTCAAAATGAGGAAAGGAGCGCAGAACATGGAAGAGATTCTGCGGCTGTTCCATCAATATAAAGATGCCGTCTACCGGCTGGCCCTGTCCTTGACCGGTTCCGCTGCGGATGCGGAGGACGTAACTCAGACGGTATTTCTCAAGCTGATGGAAAAACAGTCGGAGCTGGTGCCGGGAAAGGAGCGGGCCTGGCTGCTCCAGGTGACGGCCAACGAATGCCGCAGCCTGCACCGCAGGCTTTGCCGGCGTTCCACCGTCTCCCTGGATGAGGCGTTGGCGGTAGCTGCACCGGAATATACCCCTCTGCTGACCCATGTGATGAAGCAGAGGCCCACAGACCGGGCGGTACTCTATCTTTTTTATTACGAAGGGTTCTCCACCGAAGAAATCGGCCAGATGCTGCACACCAGCCAGAGCGCAGTAACCACCCGTCTGCATCGGGCCAGGAAGAACCTGAAGGCAACTTTGGAACAGGAGGGATACTATGAAACAGGACTATAATCGGGCCATGGATCAGCTCCATCTCCCCCCTCAGGCAGAGCAGCGGATTTTAACGGCCCTGGAATCCCGGGCAAAGCAGCCGAAAAAGCGAAACTGGCGGATTGGGGCCGCACTGGCCGCCGCGGCGGTACTCATGACCGGAAGTGCCTTTGCTGTGGCCTACCGCTCCGGCGTACTGGAGGCATTCTTCCACGGCGACACCAGCCAGGTGGAGCCCTATGTCCAGACCGCCGTAGGCAGCGCGGAAAATCAGGACTACCGGCTGACGGTGGACAGCGCTGTGTGTGACAGCCAAACTCTCTATGCGGTCATCACCGTGGAGGGGCTGAACGACCAGGCCGTGGAGGACCTGAAAAGCAATCAAGTCATTGCCGAGAGCCACCGTGAGGTTTGGGGCCAGGAGATGGTGGATTCTTTGATGGCCAATGGCTCCGCCGGTCCGGACACCTTCTGGGCAGCCTTTGCGGACAGTGGAACCAACGTTTCCGGTATCCAATACCAGGGACTCACCGCCCCATCGGATACCAGCCGTTCCTGGCAGGTGAAGATCTCCCTCATGGATGCCGACCACAAGATGGGCACCGGCCCGGTTCTTTTCTGGTTGGGCTTTATGGGCAAAGAATACGCGGTCGAGATCCCCACGGACACAGCCATGGAGACCATCCAGCTCACCATTGACCGGGATGTACAGCCGGAATATCCGGGTGGGCTGACGGTATTTGTCCAGTCCCTGGAGCTCTCACCCACTAGTATCGCCTATGTAGGGACCTACTGGGATGAGCAGCGAGATGCCGATAATCCTGCCGCAATCTTCTTCCGCATGAAGGATGGACAAATCTTGACCCGGATGCAACTGGGCTATACCTTTTTGGACCATGCCAGCCGCATCAAGGACCTTGCCGATCCATTGTACCGAGTACATTACCAGACCGACACCCCGGTGGACGTGGACCAAGTGGCTTCCATCATCTTGGGCGATGTGGAGTTCCCCCTGGACGGCTCTGCCCCCTCCCCTGCCGATGTGCCCGAAAATCTCTATCCCTTCACCTGTACTGAAATCATTCCGGGGGAAAACCATCTCTTCCGCTTCCCGGTGGAAGAGCTGTGCCAAAAGCTGGGGGCGGACTATCGATGGGACGAATCTACGCAAACTGCCACCGCTACCTACCGCGGAGTTACTCTCACCATGACGGTGGGAGAGAGCTGCTACCAGGTAAACGGCGAGACGGTGGAGCTAAGCTATGAAGTTCGCTCAGACCCAATTTCCCCAGACTCGGACTATAAAGTTTATCCCCAGTATATCTCCCTGGAGGACGGCGTGCTTACCGTGCCGGTCAATGTACTGGATCATTGGTCTTTGGATTACCCACCCTTGAAAGATACTAACGGCAATCTGGCCGGCATGATGCTGGTAATTCCGTAACCTGCCCAAGAGTGGATAGAATTTTCTCTTTCCCGGCATACTAAGGCCGAGGTGATACCATGGATCAAACAACCCATCAGATGGAGTCCTTTGGAGCTCTGCTGCGGCAGTACCCCCAGTCTTCCCGCTTCTATGACAGCTGCACTCCCCAACAACGCCAGGCCATCCTGGATCAGCTGTCCCAGCTGACCTCCCACGCCCAGATTCAGGGCTTTGTGGAGCACTTGCCCAGCGCCGCACTATAAAAACACATCCGGCCGCCTGTATCGAGGCGGCCGGATGTTTATTATATACCAGAAGACCACCCGCCCAGCGGGTGGTCTTCTTTTGAATTCCGGATGCACACCGGTTTAAGCGGGCTCTCCCAGCAGCTGGTCCAGCTTTCCCCAGTCCAGCCCACCGGACACATGGTAATAGTACGCACGGTTCTCCCAGAAGGGCACCACCTTGATGTAGTCGTCCCACAGTATCACGGACAGGATATCCTCCGGGGCATCGTACAGCAGGACGATCTGCTCCCCCGTTTGCCCATAGAAATCGTCGCCGCCATCCACTATTTCCGACAGAGGCAGAGAGGTCAGGTAGTCGGTCAGGGCCCCCTCATCCCGGCACTCCAGTTCCTCCCGGAACCTGCCGTTCTCATCCCGCCGGACCTGCCGCAGGGAAACCTCATGAACCATCCCACGATAGATGGCGCTCTCCCCTGTGCCCGCCTCGTAGGCCAAGCTGATCTGCCCAAAGGAGACAAACAGCAGGATAAAGGCCACTCCCACCAGCAGAGCGCCAGAGATCTTTTTGCCCGGCTTGACAATGCTCTTGAGCCGGTAGCGCAGGGCCGAGGCCGAGGCGGACAGACAGGTGGTAAAGCCCCGACCGTCTCCTGCGGTACGCAGGATAAGTTCGGCGTACTGCCGCCGCTCCCCCTCCCCCAGACTGCTCAGCACCGTCTCGTCGCAGCTGAGCTCCAGGTCTTCCGAGCTTCGCCCCATGGCCAGCCACATGAAGGGGTTAAACCAGCACATGGCAATGCAAAATGTAACAAAGAACTTGTTCCAGGCATCCTCCCGGCCAATATGCACCAGTTCGTGGCGGAAGATGAGCTTCAGCTCCTCCGGGGTGTAGTGCCGTTGGGGCAGCACCACCCGCACGCTTTTGAAAAACAGGCCGATGGTAATGGGCGTGGAGGCCTGAGGTGAGGTCACCAGGCGAAACTTGGGCTTTTTCTCCCGCGCCCGGTCTACTTCCGCCTGCCACACCGCCAGCACCGCCGGGTCAGACACCTCCTCCGCCCCCCCGGAGCAGCCACCGGCGGAACCGGAGATGGGAGAAAATCTTCCATCCCAGCACCACCAGCGCGCCCGCCAGCCATACCGCTGCCAACCTCTCCACCAACCCCTGGGGCAGGGAGATCACCCACTTGGGCGGAGTTATCATGCTGGAGTTCATGGCCAAGTAGAGGTAGTTTGGCGTGAGCCACAGCAGAGCGCAGCTTCCCGCCCGGAGATACCGGCGCAGGAGGGGCTGGGCCAGTAACAGCAGGATAAAATATAGACTTATGTGGAGAAAGGCCACCAAGATCCAGGTGATAACGCCCCAGCTCACCTCATCCCATCCGCGCCATCCGCTCACTATCAGCGAGCCCACCAGGAGGGTAGTCATATAGCCCGACATCAGCCACCCGTTCAGGTAGGGCCGATACCGCGGTCCTTTCCCCTCCGGATCTTCAGCTTCCTCTGGACGGGAAAAGGTCATCCAGGCAAAGGTCCCGCCCAAGATGAACGCAATCATAATGCGCAACATATTCACAGCACCCCCTTCTCCAAGCGGTATGTGAGATTCATAACCGGTCTCCTTCAGCCGTTGGCCATCCCGCCTTGCTACCAGTTAAACAGCCCGTCCAGCTTCTCCCAGTCCAGTCCGCCGGACACGTAATAATCCTGTTCCTTCAGGTCCTTTTCCCAGGACGGCATCACTCTTACATAGTTCTCCCACAAAATCACGCCCAGGGTGCCCTGGGAGGTATTGTAGGTCAGGGAAAGCTGCTCCTCCTCGCTGTCACAGTCATAGGTTCCCACTGCCTGATACAGGGTCAAGGAAGATAAATAGTCTGTCAGCGCCTCCTCGTCCCGGCATTGGATCACCTTACGTGCTTCTTCTTTGGTTTGCGTCACTTTGGCCAAAGAGATGCTCTCGGCCTCGTTCTGATAAATGTATGCTTCCCCTGTGCCCATACCGTAGGCAAGACCCACCTGACCGCAGGTGAGAAATAGCAGAGACGCTACAACCCCCACAAACAGGGCGCCGACATGCTTTCGGGCCGGGCGGACAACATTTTTCAGCCGGTAACGCAAGGCAGAGGCCGAAGCCGACAAGCAGGTGGTAAAGCCCCGCCCGTCTCCCGCCGTGCGCAGGATGAGATCGGCGTACCACCGCCGCTCTCCCTCATTCAGAGATACCACCACCGCCTCGTCACAGCTAAGCTCCAGATCCTCCGAGCTTTTCTTCATGGCCAGCCACATGAGGGGGTTAAACCAGCACAGAGCGGTGCAGAACACCAGAAAGAATTTGCTCCAGGCATCCCTGCGTCCAATATGCACCAGTTCGTGGCGGAAAATGAGCTTCAGCTCCTCCGGGGTATAGTGCCGCCGGGGCAGTACCATCCGCACACTTTTGGAAAACAGGCCGATGGTCATAGGCGTGGTCACCTGGGGGGAAGTCACCAGAATATACTCCGACTCCTTCTCCCCCACCTGAAGCAATTCTCCTTGCCATGCGGCCAGCACCTCCGGATCGGTGACCTTCTCTGCCCCTTGGAGCAGCCACCGGCGGAAACGCAGATGGGACAGGATCTTCCAGCCCAGTACACCAACCACACCCGCCAGCCAAATCAGGGCCACTCCCTGGATAAACTTGATCGGCAAGGGAATGATCCATCGGGGGTGCGCAAGGAGTGCCTGATTAAATACCCCCATATAAAGGTAATTGGGCACGATCCACAGTATGGCGCAGGTCTCTGCCCGGAAATACCGGCGCAGCAGAGGCAGAGTCAGGGCCAGCAGGAGAAAATATAAGCTGATTTGAAGAAATATCACTGACAGCCAACCAAATACACGAAACGAAGCGCTCCAATCTCCCGCCAGTCCCGTAAACAAAGACAAAGACAGCAAGAATACGATGATCATTGGGAGATTCCATCCCCCGTTTCTGGGGGTGTCCCGAACCCAGTCCCGCCGCACGCCCTTTCGCACATAGGCAAGTACATCCAGGCCAGTAACTACGCCAATACACAGAGCCATCAGCACAATCCACATGCGGTCGCTCATAGCGTCCCCCTCTCCAGCAGGTCCCGCAGCTCGTCCAACTCCTCCCGGGTCAGGCCGCTGTCACACAGGGCCGCCGCGAAGGCGGAGAGACTGCCTCCGCACAGCTGGTCCAGAAACCGCCGGCTCTGGCCCGCCAGGTAGCTTTCCCGCGTGATGAGCGGGAAGTACCGGCTGCTGCGGCCCTCCTTCTCGATCTTCACAAACTTCTTGTCTGCAAGCCGGGTGAGCACCGTAAGCAGGGTAGTCAGCGCCATGGGGTGGCTCTCCTTCAGCTGCTGCTGGAGCTCCCCGCTGGTTACCGGCGGCTCCAGGTCCCACAGGGCCTGCATCACCGCCAGCTCCCCATCGGGCAATCTGCGCGTGGTATCCATGGTCACGCCTCCTTTCTACATTTGTAGAATCTAATTGTATTCTACGCTTGTAGAATGAACTTGTCAAGAGAAAACCCCCGGCTTTTTTCAAAGCCGGGGGTTGCTGTCTGTGTTTGGTTACGCTCTGGGGTGTGCCTTGTGGTACACGTCCTTGAGCTTCTGGCTGACCAGCCGGGAGTAGATCTGGGTGGAGGAGATATCCGCGTGGCCCAGCATTTCCTGGATGGAGCGCAGATCCGCACCGTTCTCCAGCAGGTGGGCGGCAAAGGAGTGGCGCAGCGTATGGGGAGTAATGTCCTTCTGGATCCCCGCCTTCTCCTGGTAGTGCTTGATGAGCTTCCAGAAGCCCTGACGGCTCATCCGCTCACCGCTCATGTTGACAAACAGAGCGGTCTCCTCCGGCGATTCCACCAGCTGAGGCCGGACCTGAGTTATGTAGTCGCTGAGCGCCCGGATCGCGGTGTGGTACAGGGGGATGATTCGCTCCCGCCCCTTGCTTTCGCAGTGGAGCACCCCGGCGGGCAGATTCAGGTCGTCCACATCCAGGGCGATGAGCTCGCTGACCCGGATTCCGGTGGCATAGAGCAGCTCCAGCATAGCCCGGTCCCGGAAGCCCTTCAGGTCGGAACAGTCGGGCTGCTCCAGAAACAGTTCCACTTCCTTGCCGGTGAGGATCTGAGGCAGTTTGCGCTCTACCTTGGCGGCCACCACATCCTTGGCCGGATTGCGGTCCATGATCCCCAAGGCAATCATGCAGTTATAAAAGGACTTGATGGAGGCAATCGACCGGGTTACGGTGGCGGCGGACTTTCCCTTCCGGGTCAAGCCGTCCACGTAGAGCTCCACATCCTGGACCGCCAGTTCCGTCAGCTCCAGGTCCTGCTCCGCCATGGCCGTCTCAAACTGGTGCATGTCCCGCAGATAGGAACTCACCGTGTTGGCCGACGCCTTTTTCTCCGTGGTCAAATACTCCTCAAACAGGTGCAGCAGTTCAGACACAAGCACAACTCCCTCTCAAACGCGTTCAATTCTCAAACAACACACTACAACACAAGCTTGGCCGCCGCGCTTAAAAGCACCGGCGCGGCCAGATACTCCAGCATCACACACACCATCATTGCCGCAGCCCACAGCCCCAGTCTCCCCCAGTAAGCGGAGGTAAAGGGCAATGGTTCCCGGCTCTCCAACAGCAGGCGCCGCAGCAGTACCCAGGCGCCGTTCAGACACTGCCCTCCCGTCAGGAACAGGATAGGAGCCCAGAAGAACGCCGGCAGGCCAAACAGGAACAGCGCCGGTACCAGCCCCGCAGCGCCAAACACCCGGCACAGCCCCGACACAGAGAACGCCAGCAAAAACCCCCGCACGCCGAACAGCAACGGGATACCTGCTGCGCCCAGAGCAGTAAGGCCCAACAAAATGACTGCTATTAACAGACGAAACTGCTCCCAGGCTACCGACCAGAACTCCACTGTCACACCGCCCTCCCGGGCCAGGGTGAAATAGGTGCTGAGATAGTCGGCCAATTCCTGGGCGCTGGTCTCACTCATCAGTCCCCCAAAAACGGCGCCCAGAGCCCCGCCCAAAAGAAAACAGGCGCTCAATGCGGCCAGGGGAACCAGGGGCCGTGGAAAATCAACGATCATGTCCCGTCGCTTCATGGCTGTCACCTCTCTGGTTTCAGCCTATGAGCGGGCCAAAAAAAATAGACTGCGCGTCCCGCGTTTGCGGCCATTTCTTTCCTTATTCTTAATATATCCCTCACAGAGGATTCACGCAAGTGTTTTTCCGCATTTTCTCAAAAAATGTCGTTTTCGCAACATTTTTATGTAAACTGCGTTATGTCTACTTTGGAAATTAAATTTTTTCGACGGAGGCCGTTGTCGCAGACCTCCGCCGAAATTTTGGGGCTTTATTCCGCTTTTCGAGCTGAAAAGCTTGTGATTACAAGGTTTTTCCGATTATTGGCAGTCGCCGCACTGATTACAGTTGGTATAATTACCGTTTGTATTTCCATTTTCACCCATGCCTACAGTGATGGCCTTCATGGCAATGGCGCACTCCAGACGCTTACGCTCCATTTCACAGGCCACTTCATTGGACTGGCTTATGTCACCGTTGACCAACAGGTTGGAAGCGGAGCAGCCGCCGCTGCAGTAGAACCGGGCCCAGCACTCCCGGCAGGCGGGACGGGTATAGATGTTCTGGTCGGCAAACTTGCCGGAGATCTCCATGTTGAAGGAGCCGTCATACACGCTGCCCATGCGGTACTCCTCCTTCCCCACAAACTGGTGACAGGGGTAGATGTCTCCGTCGGGGGTGATGGCAACATATTCACAGCCCGCACCGCAGCCGCGCAACCGCTTGATAACACAGGGGCCCTGCTTGAGATCCACGTTAAAGTGGAAGAAGTTCACGTCCTTACGGCCCATGAGCTCCCCAGCCAGCTTCTCATACTCCGCCTTCACCTGAGGCAGATCCTCCTCCTTAATGGCGAAGGGATCGTCCAGGGGACCGCTGGCAGGTTCCACCGACACGCTGCGGAAGCCCAGAGAGGCCAGGTGCTTGACATCCTCGCCAAAGTCCAGATTCTCCCGGGTAAAGGTGCCACGGGCGTAGTAGTCCTTGGTGCCCCGGCCGGCCACCAGCTTCTGGAACTTGGGCACGATGACCTCATAGCTTCCTTTTCCGTTGACGGTGGGACGCATGTGGTCGTTGACGCCGGGACGGCCGTCCAGAGAGAGGACCACGTTGGACATCTCCCGGTTGATGTACTCGATGTTCTCGTCGTTCAGGAGCACGCCGTTGGTGGTGATGGTGAAGCGGAACACCTTGTCGTGCTCCTTCTCCAGGGACCGGGCGTACTCTACGGTCTTCTTCACGGTGTCCATGGCCATGAGAGGCTCACCGCCGAAGAAGTCCACCTCGATGTTGCGCCGCTTGCCGGACTTGGCCACCACCCAGTCGATGGCACGCTTGGCGGTCTCAAAGTCCATGATCTTCCGGCCGGTGCCGAAGTCGCCGGTGGAGGCAAAGCAGTACTTACACCGCAGGTTGCAGTCGTGGGACACATGCAGGCACAGAGCCTTCACCACCGCCTGCCGGGGCAGCGCCATGGCCTTGTCCGCATCAATGTAGTCGTCGCTGGAGAACAGCAGGCCCTGCTCCTGCAGGCCGCGCAGCTCCTCCCACAGCTCGTCCAGCTCCTGGGGTTCATACTGAGACAGCTGATCCTTCAGCTCCTGGGGACACTTCTCCCCCATGGGCCCCTCTACCTTGGAGAGCAGGTCGTAGCCCATACGGTCCAGCACATGGACCGCGCCGCTGTTTACATCCGCCGCCAGGTATTGGCCCAGGGCGGTAAAGGTATGTACCATGATCCAAAATCCTTTCTATGGCCGCCCCTCCCATCCTCACGGGGCTCAGGGCATAAAAAGGGGCAGGCCAAACGCCTGCCCCTTTCAGGCCGCTTTTTATATTACTGGTTCTCGCACTTCTGGTTGGCCACAGTGCAGGAAGTCTTGCAGGCGGACTGGCAAGAGGTCTGGCACTCGCCGCAGCCGCCCTTGGCAGCGCTGGCCTTCAGAGTAGCGCCATTGAGAGTCTGAATGTGTTTCATTGGAATCTCCTCCTAAATCTTATAGGTTTGAAGACATTATACCATACCTTGAATCACATTTCAATCTATCTTTTCCGTTTTTTCCTGGGCCGTCCTCCCAGCACTCCGGCAATGGCCCCGCCGCAGCAGCATGCAACCAGAATAGGCACCCCGCCGTTGGACAGGGACGCCTCCTCGTAGAGGAGAAATCCCGCCGTCAGCAGCAGCAAGAACAGGATGACTCCCACCCCCAGGCCAGCCAGCAGTGTGCCCCGCTCCAGGCGGCGCACAGCCAACAAGCCGCCGGTCAGGCTGCTCACCACACAGATGGCCAGCACGCCCCGGCCCATCAGCTTCTCCCCTACCACGCCGCCGGACACCAGCAGTGCGCACACCAGCAATCCCAGTGCCGCCGTTGCCGCCGCCAGAGCACCGCCTTTGAGCAGGCGACACATGGTGCTCAGCCATACCGCCATGGGATCCTCCCGCTTCTTTTCCCGTTTTCCAGCCATAGTAAAACCCTCCCCGCGTTCTTCCTTGGTGGAAGACTATGCGGGGAGGGTCAGCTTTATGCTATGGTGAGTACTCAGCGGGTAGCCTGAGTGCTCTGGCCGTTCTTGGTGGAGACGGCCCACTTGGTGATCTCGATGCGCACGCGGTCAGCGCCGGTCTCGAACACGATGGTGTTCTCCTTCACCGCGCACACGGTGCCGGTCATACCGCCGATGGTGGTGATCTCATCGCCCACCGCCAGGGA
>OIXS01000446.1_pt1 | contig 25927 bp, 10 predicted proteins | sample 1587841 | NCBI WGS metagenome assembly OIXS01 (sample SAMN03283254) | human gut metagenome | biome: human-associated habitat; material: feces | host: Homo sapiens | place: USA | collected 2013
GTCTTCTGCTTCCAGATGCTCTATCATCGGAGTACGAGGATTGTCCTGCCATGCCTGAGCCACCCACACAGCATCCGGATTTGTTTTTTTCATGGCTTTCATGATGGCTTTACCGGCTGCATCCAAATTTACTCCTTGAGTACTTCCCCCTTCATGAAACGGATCAATAGCGTAAAAACCTGTTTTTCCATACAGTTTTGTCAGTTCTCTATAATACAAAGCAGAGATTTCTTCAAAGCGCTCATCCTCCGGCTGTAAAAAGGCAGGACGATGATAGCTGCACCAAAATCCGGGATCAGCAACATTCAATCCTAATTTCTCCTTTGCATTATGAGGAACCATGCCACAATATCCCGGCAACACAGGTTCGATGCCATATTCACGCATTCTTTTTACAATCTTCTTCTGAAGTTTTTCCTGACGGGTATACCAACTTTCAGGATTAGGTCCTCCCCACCCTTCCAGATTATTCATCAACCACCAAGCTGTAAAACCCGGTCCGGCTACAAATTCATTAATTTCATCCTTAGTATATCCCAGTTTTAGAAGTACATTTCTCCAAACCGACTCAGTCCCTGTCAATGCCAGGGAAAGATTGATACCGTGAAGCGCCATCCAATCTATCTCCTTTTCCCAACGCTCCCAGTCCCAAAAAGCCATGGAATAAGAGAAAGTACAATAATTCAGATCATAACGATAGGGCAGATCCGTTTCATGCCGTTCCTTTTTAGTCACAGGGGGCAAAACAGCAGGCAGTTTTGCAGTCATTCCATTCCAAGAAAGATGTATGCCTGCATAATATTTCAAATACCAATTCAATCCGGTAGCAATATTTACATAGTCATTACCCCGGATAATTACTTTATCACCTTTCTGATCGAGTTCAAAAAAATCAGTTTCCGATTTCTGACGTTCAATAATAAATTTGGAGGAAGCTCCTTTGTCGATGCGCTCTAATAATCCTGTAACAGGAGAAGAAAATAAGTTGCTTGTCATCCATAACAGCACAAACAACAATCGTAGTTTTTTCATCATATTATTAAGGTAACGGATAACACCAATTAAATAAAAAACAGAACAGCCCCCTCGCCTTTAAAGGGAGGAAGGCTGTATTAGTATTATTACGGAATAATTTAATTATTTACAATTTCCAAGGCAACGCGGCTTCAACTGCTTGAAGAAGTCATTACCTTTATCGTCCACCAAGATGAATGCCGGGAAATCTTCCACTTCAATTTTCCAGATAGCTTCCATACCCAATTCCGGATATTCCACACACTCAATGCTCTTGATATTATTCTGAGCAAGGATAGCAGCCGGACCACCAATAGAGCCCAGATAGAAACCGCCATACTTCTTACAAGCATCCGTTACCTGCTGGCTACGATTACCTTTTGCCAACATTATCATGCTACCGCCATGTGACTGGAACAAATCCACATACGGGTCCATACGTCCTGCTGTAGTGGGGCCCATAGAACCACAAGCCATACCTTCCGGAGTCTTTGCCGGACCGGCATAATAGATAGGATGATCTTTGATATACTGCGGCAAATCTTCGCCACGATCCAAACGCTCTTTCAATTTAGCATGAGCGATATCGCGACCTACAATAATGGTTCCGTTCAATGACAGACGGGTAGCTACCGGATACTTGGTCAATTCTTTCAGGATATCCGCCATCGGTTGGTTCAAATCAATCTTAACCACATCGCCTTCACCGGCTTCACGGAGTTCTGCCGGAATCAGCTCACCCGGTTTATCATCCATCTTTTCAATCCAGATACCATCTTTATTGATCTTACATTTTATATTACGGTCAGCAGAACAGGAAACGCCCAGACCGATAGGACAAGAAGCACCGTGACGAGGCAAGCGGATGATGCGGACATCGTGAGCCATATACTTACCACCAAACTGTGCACCCAAGCCAATCTTATAAGCTTCTTCCAATACTTGTTTTTCCAGTTCCACATCGCGGAAAGCACGCCCGTATTCATTACCGGTAGTAGGCAACTCGTCATAATAGTGAGTAGAAGCTAGCTTAACAGTCAGCAAGTTCTTCTCTGCCGATGTACCACCGATTACAAATGCAATATGATAAGGAGGACAAGCTGCCGTACCCAAAGTCTTCATTTTTTCAACAAGGAAAGGAACCAATGTAGCCGGATTCAATACAGCTTTCGTTTCCTGATATAAATAGGTCTTGTTCGCCGAACCACCACCTTTAGTCACACAAAGGAACTTGTATTCCATACCTTCAGTAGCTTCCAAATCAATTTGTGCAGGCAGGTTACATTTGGTGTTCACCTCATCGTACATAGTCAAAGGAGCATTCTGAGAATAACGAAGATTTTCTTCCGTATAAGTCTTATAAACTCCCAAGGAAAGGGCTTCTTCATCACAATAGCCGGTCCATACCTGCTGACCTTTCTCACCATGGATAATAGCAGTACCCGTATCTTGACAAAGAGGTAATTTGCCTTTAGCTGAAACTTCCGCATTACGCAAGAAAGTCAATGCTACATACTTATCGTTATCACTGGCTTCGGGATCACTCAGAATCTTAGCAACCTGTTCATTGTGTGAACGGCGAAGCAAGAAAGAAACATCACGGAAAGCAGCGTTAGCCATAGCAGTCAGACCTTCTTTTTCAATCTTCAAGATAGGTTTTCCTTCAAACTCACTTACTGACACATAATCTTTAGTCAGCAAATAATACTCGGTTTTATCAGGTCCCAACGGGAACATGTGCTGATAGTGGAACGGAGGTGTTGCCATATTGATACTTATTTTAGTTAAAAGTTATTAGTGTGACAAAGGTAGTAACTATTATCGAAATTTTTCCTTAATTAGCGTGAAAACTTTCAAGGAATGTCCTTACCTTTGCCAACTCATTAAAATAACATCACATTATACATGAAAAGATTAGGCAAATTCTTATTTATTACTTCATTACTGTTATGCTTTCTCATCCCTCGAGGATGGACACAAACCCAAGCAAAAAACCAACCGGACAGTATCGAACTCAAACTGAAGGAAATCTACACGAAACGGGAAGTCATGATTCCCATGCGTGACGGAATCAAGCTTTACACCGCTGTCTACGAACCGAAAGACAACAGCAGGCAGCATCCTATCCTGATGCACCGCAGCCCTTACTCTTGTTCCCCATACGGAGAAGGATTTGACCGTCATTTCAGAACTAATCTGAAAAACTATATAGAGCACCGATATATTATCGTCTTCCAAGATGTACGTGGACGACATAAGAGTGAAGGAATATTTATCCAAGTACGCCCTCTCAACAAAAACAAAAAGGGTAAGAAAGATAAAAAGAATATAGACGAAGCTACGGACACATACGATACCATAGAATGGTTGATTCACAACACATATAATAACGGAAATGTAGGAACATGGGGAATCAGTTATGATGGTTTCTATGCCACTATGACAGCCTCCTCCAATCATCCGGCTTTGAAAGCTGTTTCTCCGCAAGCTCCCGTTACTGACTGGTTCCGTGGAGATGACCGTCATCACAACGGAGCCTTCACCCTGCTGCAAACCACTAATTTCCTTCCCAGACTGGAAGGACGCCACATGGGAAAAGGAGTGATGAACCAAATTGTAAAGAATGATGTTTACACAGATTTTCTGGCACTCGGTACCTTTAAGAATGTAGACGACCTGGTACGTGATACCACACAGACATTGTGGAATGATATCAAAAACCATCCTGATTTCGATGATTTCTGGAAAGAGCGCGATGCACGCACCTCCTGTTATAACTTGAAGCCAGCCATATTGGTGGTAGGTGGACTGTATGACTCCGAAGACTGTTACGGAGCCTGGAATCTTTATAAAGCCATCAAAGAGCAATCACCGGACACAGATTTATATCTGACATTCGGTCCTTGGTGGCATGGAGCATGGACAGTACGCGGGTTCCAAGGTTTCGGTAATCTGTATTTCGGTAAAAGCACTTCGGCTTATTACATGGACAAAATAGAATATCCTTTTTTCCGATATTTCCTGGAAGGAAAGGGAGAAAAGCCCAAGCATAAAGTAAATATATTCCATACAGGTGAAAACGAATGGAAAACATACAACGAATGGCCTGTACAAAAGACTGCCGGTACACCTTATTATATACATAAAAACGGATCAGTATCCACACAAGCACCGGCAGAACAAGAGTCTTATTCAGAATATATTTCAGATATGTCACATCCGGTACCCTATACGGCAAACCCTACCACTTACCGGACAAAAGAATTCATGGTAGATGACCAACGCTTTGCTACTTCACGTCCCGATGTCATTACTTTCATGACGGAGCCGCTATGTGATACATTAACATTGGCCGGTCCTATAGAAGTGGAATTAATGACTGCCATCAGTAGTACTGACGCTGATTTTATGGTGAAAGTAATTGATGTATATCCTGAAAAATTTGAATATTCCAAAACTGCACGCAGTTATTTAAAGAGTGACTACCCAATGAGTGGGTACCAGCTGATGATTCGTGGCGAATTATTCAGAGGACGCTTCCGTAAGGGATTCGACAATCCCCTGCCTTTCAAACCGGAAGAAATAACTCCGGTTAATTACACACTGTATGATGTGGCACACACATTCCTGCCGGGACACAGACTGATGATTCAAATTCAAAGTTCCTGGTTCCCCATTATTGACCGCAATCCACAAAGGTTTATTGATACCTATCATTGTACGGTAGAAGATTTTGTGATGAAACAAAAGATCAAAATTTATCATCAGCAAGGAGCTGCAAGCAGAGTTATACTACCTGTGGTAAAAAAATAAAAAGGAAGTATCCCAACAAGCTCAAATGTCATCCAATAGCAAGAGCCGTATGACTACTCCAGCATTCATACGGCTCTTTTTATATGTAACTACCATCTGTAACTTTTCCGAAGGTTCATCTTAGTCTGGATACTCTCATCAAAAATATCATATAGAAGCAATCCGTTCTATCAACTCGTTACCCAACGCTGTTTTCGCTTCAATATGCTGCAATACCGCTGTCACAAACGGATTACTTTCAAATACCCCACGCACCTGTTCAAAATCCTGCTCCATTTCTTCACGTGATCCATCTGCACCGAACCCCGTCATAGCAGACAAAGAAAATTCCTTTTTCGCATCGGCATAGACCATTTTATCCAATCCGACAACAGCCTCCTGCCACTTCTTCACGATAGCAATAACATCCTTTGCCGTTATTTCATCGGAACGCAGATTATAAAACTCAAGCATCTTCCCATACGCCCATGTCCACTCGTATGTATAATAATTACGATGCATCTCAACAAAACGGTCATGAATCTGATCCACATTAGTCAGGATTCCAGATTCTATATCTGCCATCAACTTCTCTATTTCACTTTTAGGAGCGATCAATCCGGAAATATCCACCCATTCTCCTGTCCCTATCTCTGTATCAGGAATCAACCGGGCACGGATTTCCTCATCACTGCTAAAACGAACCTCCTCCAAACGCTTGATTAATGAATTACCCAAAAATTTATGAATAGCCGTTTCATAAAAACGAATGCCATTATTTAAAGAAGAATTCTTAATTTTCGCACTTTGGTAAGAGTAAGTTTCTGAAGTTTCTCCGGATACTTTACGTAATTCTTTCAGAATACTACGCCCTTTCATCATTTTCTGAATAGTATAGGGACTCAACAGGTTATAATTAATCTGATCCAAACGGTTCGGATCTTTACGTTTGTCACGTTTAGGCCACTTTTGAGCATCCCGAATCGTACCTACACTCCGCAAATTCACCCCTGGCACCAGATAAGTGGTATTTTGCTGCTCTATCAGATAAGAAAAAGGCAGATTAGAAGTATCGGCATGATTCACATGACGCCCCATAACCAAAGAAAATGCACCTACACGTGCGGGCCATAAAATATAAGAATCGGAAGTAGTCTTCGCCCCACGCTCCATAGCTCCCTGATGAATCGGACCTAACTTATACATATGGTTGCTTTGATTAGAGCCGGAACCCGCATTCATAAAAGAGAACATTCCGGCAATCAGCAAAGTAGACTTATGATGAGTCACCGTAAAGGGTCCGGCAAAAATGGCACATGCCTCACCGTTCTCTTCTTGACAATTACTGAAAAACAAAGAATCAGATGCAGAATAGTTATGTCCCAAATGACATGCCTGGCTGATAAAGCAACGGGTCAACATAGTTCCATCTTCCACATTGGAGCCGCTTGATATAATAAAATCATCGCATACCACTCCATAGCCGATATGAATAGGCGCTTGCTCATTACTGTTCAAGCTACCGTTTTTCAATCGTCCCGCCCCTTCTATCTTACAATAATCACCTATTCGTACATTCTTTATATATCCCGCATCAACAATGGTAACATGGTGGCCAATAGTACCTGTATCCGAAGCATTCTCTTCAGCATACCGGTCAATAATGGCTTTCATCCGGCAAATCAATTCAGGACGATGACGGTACAATGCCAGAATATAGGCCTGATGCGCTGACAGACGATCATGAATAGGCACTTCACGTCCACCCGTTTCATTCAATACAGCTACTTCAACGCCATTCCCAAACTTGCTCCGGCCATCTACCAGAATGATATCTACATTCTCTATAAATACATAATCCCCAATGATATAGTTGGCTATATAGTTCTTTATATTCTCAATACAACAATTATCGCCCACCGTTACATTATGCAAAGTCGCATGATACAATCCGGAATGTTTACGCATGCCACCTGCCAACGTAAACTCATCTTCAAAGACCCCCAATCTGACCTTTCCGGAAAAACGGGTATGATAAATATAGTCCGTCTTAAAGTTCTCTACTACTTCAATTTCATCCCAATCAACCGCAGTGCATGATCTCTCTTTTAATTGTTGTATTTCTTCTTGTGTAAGTGAACGATAAGTTTTCATCTTCTATATGTATTTATTCTTCATCATAGGTTTGATAAAGAAAATCGTTATAAGGATACTTCTGTACGTGTAGCTCGCGCACCTTATTATATATAATAGTCTTCAATTCATCCATATTTATTTTCTCTCTGGCAGAAATGAAGATACAATTATCATTCAATTTTGCCATCCATGTCTTCATCAGTTCTTCCAATGTAATATTCTCCCTGGTTTTAGGAGTCAAATCATCCTCTGCTTTCTCTATATAGGTATAAGCATCTATCTTGTTAAAAACAATCATGGTAGGCTTTCCACCTGCCCCCAAATCAGCAATCGTTTTATCAACCACAGAAATTTGTTCCTCAAAATCCGGATGAGAAATATCCACCACATGAATCAGTAGATCAGCTTCACGCACTTCGTCCAAGGTTGATTTAAAGGAATCAACCAAATCCGTTGGTAATTTACGGATAAATCCTACGGTATCTGTAAGCAGAAATGGCAGATTCTCAATAATCACTTTGCGTACTGTGGTGTCCAATGTTGCAAAAAGTTTATTTTCAGCAAAGACCTCGCTTTTTGAAAGCAAATTCATTAAAGTAGATTTTCCCACATTGGTATACCCTACCAAAGCTACACGTATCATACGCCCACGGTTTTTACGTTGAGTGGACTTCTGTTTATCAATTTCAGCCAACCGTTCTTTCAACAATGACATACGATTCAAAATGATACGACGGTCCATTTCCAACTGAGTTTCACCCGGCCCACGTAATCCCACAGAGCCTTTACCTCCACCGGCACCGGATCCACCTCCCTGACGCTCCAAGTGAGTCCACAAACGTTGCAGACGAGGCAGCATATACTTATATTGGGCCAGCTCCACTTGTGTTTTAGCATTTGCAGTTTGAGCCCGCATGGCAAAAATATCCAGAATCAGCGAAGTACGGTCCAAAATCTTCACTTTCAGTTCAGCTTCTATATTACGTATCTGCTTGGCAGAAAGTTCATCATCAAAAATCACCATTCCGACTTCACGCTCATTTTCCTCTTCCTGATGAATATATTCCTTGATTTCTTCCAGCTTTCCTTTACCGACATAGGTCACGGAATTGGCAGCAGGCAGTTTCTGAGTAAACCTTTTCACCACTGTTGCTCCGGCCGTTTCGGCCAAGAACTCCAACTCATCCAAATACTCCTTGGTCTTACGCTCATCTTGTGTCTGAGTAATCAAACCAACTAAGATGGCAGTTTCAACCTGTGCTTCAGAAATTACAAATTCTTTCATTTATCTATCAATCTAAATAAGTTCGCGACAAATATAACAAAAAAAGAGGATGAACGTTGAACGTCATCCTCTTTTTTATTACAGTTATTCCCTATAGTTGTGGTTGTGGAGCAGCCGGATTGTTATCAGTGTCACTGATTCCGGAATTGGTTTCCATTTCACATTGCGGAATCCGATAGATCAGGATCTGCGCTTCTGCTGCTGAATTATATTGTACAGACGGGTCATAATTCGTATTCTTACGAACCACCGGCTTTTTCAAGCGTAGGATATCGAACAGTGAGAAACCTTCTCCCCAAAGTTCCATACGACGCTGCAACCAAACCTCATCCTGAAAATCCTGTGCCGAATTAGCTTTACTTGTAAAGGAAGGATCCCGATATGTCCGTACAAAATTTTCCAATGTACTCTTTCCGCCACTCAGATTACCACCCATGGCTTCTGCCTCAGCCTTTATCAGATACATTTCTTCAACACGCATCAAAGGCCAGTCTGACGCATTGGTTGTGTTACCAAATATACTTTGATAAGCTCCGAACTTTGTATTTACATACGGAGTCAAACCAAAATATTCAACGATGGAAGTACCCTCAATCTGCTCATTATCAATCAATGAAGATTTATTATCCGGAGACAAGAACCATTGTTTACGGATATCTGTTTCGGGTATTAAATCATATAATGCAGAATTCACCTTTCTATATCCATCAGGCACTCCTGAAGTATAACCGTTCCCGGTAAAAGAGCACAAGTGCGAAGGCCAGTTGATAATACCTGTCTGGACAACATCATTATCAGGCGTAATCATCACTCCCCATAACCATGAACTTGCCGATGCTGAATTAAAGGTAGGAGTAGATACCTGGGCTAAAGTCTGAGGTGTACCGCCAGCAATGGCACGTTCTGCATCTTTAGCTGCATCCGCCCATTTTTGCATTAACAGATTAGCACGAGCACGCAATCCGTAAACTACTGCCTCATCAATCTGATCTTTGTTTGAGCCATTATCATACCCGGTCAATAAATCAGCAGCCGTATTCAGGTCACTCATAATCTGGTCATACACCTGCTGTACAGTTGCACGCGGATTATTCTGCATATCTTCATCAGTCATTGTTTCTGTAACAATAGGTACTGCCAGGCTATTTTCATGACCTGCATAAGTAAACTGATAAATTTGAACCAAGTTCAGATAGTCATAAGCACGAGCAGCTAAAGCTTGGCCACGATAAACCTTCAAAGAAGAATCTTCCGTATCTGCCGCTATCAATTTCAATACATTGTTTGCAGCTTTCAAGTGATTATAGAACGTTTTCCAAATCAATTCATCGCTTGAACTATCGTATACTCTGTCACTATAATTCTGAGATGTATTAAACCAGTTATATCCATTAACCAATGCAACCAAATCCTGCCCTCCTGATTCCAATATCATAGATACCGCAGGAATACCATAGTCATTATGATAAGTAGTGGCATCATCTGAAATCGTACCAAAAGTATTTAATTTGGCTGCCATAGCGTTCACTTCAGCAGTTATCAAATTAGGTCTGCCATTGATTATATCTTCTTTCTGTTCTTCAGATATGTAATCTCCTTCAGGAAATTTATCCAAATCGCAAGATGCCATTAATAAAGCGACACTTGCAAATGCTATATATTTATTTGACAATTTCATATTCTTAAAAATGGGTTGCTAAATTAGAAATTTAAAGATATACCTCCGGAAATTGTGCGGATAGGTGAATATACATTGTCAGCAGCCACATAACCTTGACGTGGGTCCAACCCTTTGCGAGCTGTCAGCAAAGCCACATTATCTGCAACAAAGAATACACGGACACCGTCAATCTGCATTTTACGTGTCAGACTCTTCGGCAAAGTATAACCCAATGTAATATTCTGCAAGCTTAAATAATCCGAACTAGTCAAGAAACGATCTGTTAATCTGTTCGTATATTGGTCATTAATATTCATACGAGGAACATCCGTATTTTTATTTTCAGGAGTCCATGCTTTTAACATATCTTTATGCAAAGCACTACCCGTGGCTGCCACATCCATTAATCCTTGATAAGTATAGTCCAGAATACGTCCACCAAGCTGATATGCAAACGAAACAGAGAGATCAAAGCCATAGGCTGTGACACTTGTTCCAAAACCACCATAAACTTTAGGTAAAATGTCACCTGATGCGAATCTGTTTTCAGAAGCGACAGAATAAGATTTCGTAACTGTATTACCATTCTCATCCGGAGTCACCAGCGCCCACAGACTCTCTCCTGTTTCAGAATCCACACCTACATATTTAGGTAAATAAAGCTGGTACATAGACTCATCTTCACGATAAATCCGAGCACCGTCAATCAATTGTCCATTCAGTTCTGGAGATAATTCCAAGACTTTATTCTTAAAATGTGTAAGATTAAAGTTTACATTCCAGGAAAAATTCTTGTTTTCAATTATATTGGAATACAAGTCCAATTCAACCCCACGGTTTACCATTGAACCCACATTCTCAGGAAAACGGGAATAACCCATTGAAGCTGCTACCGGTTTGAAATAAAGCATATCGGTTGTTTTACGTGAGAAGTACTCAACAGAACCACCTAACTTACCACCCCAAAAAGCGAAATCAAATCCAGTATTAAAGCTGTGTGAAGTTTCCCAAGTAATTTCCTTATTACCTTTATAATATAGAGAAGTTGAAAAATCGCCATTACTGTTTGCCAATGTATACTGGTCTTGATACGGATAGTAGTTACGGTACAAACCACCTTGGAACATCAAGTTATCATTACCTTGCAAACCATAGCTGATTTTAAATTTCAACATATCAATCCAAGACTGGTTTTCCAAGAATTTCTCTTTGCTTAATAACCATCCAGCTCCTACAGACCAGAAGTTACCCCAACGATTATCCGGGTGAAAACAAGAAGAAGCATCACGACGGAAAGAAGCTGAAACAAAATACCGTCCATCATAGTCATATTGTGCACGGAACAGCCATCCTTCTGTTGCATAATTACGAGAATATGAATTATTGCTCTGGTTCATAATACCATTGCCTAATTCAGGAACATTCGGATCATACAATTTCTCACGTTGTCCGTACAAATATTGATATTTATAGTCATAACTTTCATGTCCGGCCAAAATATCCACATTATGAACATCATTAAATGTTTTGTTGTATGTCAATAAATACTGCTGATTTACACTAAATGTACGCTCACTAGATACACTGATCAAACCTCCGACTCCGCTAGTTTCAGAATACTGTCCGTAGAAGGGGTTAACCATCTCTGTAGCACGCACATTATTTACATCAACACCTATATTCACTTTTGCCTTGATTCCATTCCAAATATCAATATCAGCAGACCATTTTCCACTAACCACATCACCCGAATATTTCATTTTATCCAGCATATAACTTGCCAACGGATTTGCATTAGGAATCGTATTACGGCTACCATTTGAATCTTGTCCTGGCTTTCCATAATCATAACGAAGGAAACCTCGATTATCTACCATAATATTACCCTGTGCATCACGAACATACATAGGATAAATGGCTCCCATAATATTTGATGCATAAAAGATGTTTGCATTTGATGTACCACCCTCAGTATCCTGTTCACGGCTATCATAATGAGTAAATGATACATTTCCTTCCATCTTCAACCAAGGCTTCACTTGATAGTCAGCTTTCAAACGTGCAGAATAACGTTGGAAACCAGAGTTAGGAACAATTCCCTTATCATCCAAATAGCCGGCCGACATATAATAATTCATTTTTTCAGTCGCACCGCTGATACTTAAATTATACTCTTGACGCAGGTTATTTTCAAAAATTTCATCCGACCAATTATCCGGAGTATAATAATATGTACCATCAGAATAACCTAATGTCGCATTAGGATTCAATTTGCCATCCATACCGATCAGTTGCTGTCCTTGAGGAATGGAATACACCTGATATCCCAAATATGTAGAAGAAAGCATCGCTTGATTAGCGTACGCATTAGCTTTAGCCAAATCTCCGGCTGCCGCATATCCTTTCAAATCGGCATTATAAATAGAAGAATAGTTTAATTCATAGAATGTAGCCGGATCCGTAATTGTTTCATAATTAGGTACTCCACGTTTATTTACACCCCATTTAGCGTCAAAAGTGACACGGGCTTCCCCACTCTTACCACGCTTGGTAGTAATCAAGATTACACCATTGGCACCACGTGCACCATACAGAGCGTTAGAAGCAGCATCTTTCAACACTGTCATTGATTCTATATCAGAAGTACTGATAGCAGAAATTTCACCATCATACGGAACTCCATCTACCACATACAAAGGCTTGTTACTAGCCGATATAGATCCAATACCACGAATACGCACTTCAGCATCTTTGCCCGGCTGACCATTATTACTCGTAGTTTGTACTCCGGCTACTTGACCCGCCAAAGCATTTGTCACATTTGAAGTTTGTCTCGTCGCTATTTTTTCATTTTTTATAGTAGCAGCCGAACCTGTAAATGCAGATTTTTTCGCTGTACCATAAGCCACCACCATTACCTCTTCAAGCTGTTCTGTATCAGACTTTAATACAATATTCAAGTTTGCTTTAACTGGCACTTCTTGTGTAGCCATTCCGATAAAGGAAACTACCAAAGTCTTTGCGGAACTTGGAACATTTGATAATGTAAATTTACCATCCATGTCAGTAACTGTACCTACAGTAGTACCTTTTACTAAAATAGAGGCGCCAACTACGGGTAATCCGTCCTCCTCCGAAATAACAGTACCTGTTACCTTCGTGATCTGAGCGGTTACCAAACCTATACCTACAAAAAGGCAGGTCAATAACAGCATTAATTTTCTTTTCATAAAATTCTCTCTTAAAGTTTAACTTTACATTAATATAAATTCATTCACTCTAACAAATGACAAAGGTATGAATAAAATTGTAATATCAAACAAATTATTGTAAAAAACATACTAAACTGCTATATTTTTATGCTTTTAGGCATTTAAAACTCACAAAAGACGAAAATAAACCTCATATTTATTCTTTTTTTTAAGTCATTAAAAAGAGAAACTTTCAATTTATAAGTGATCAGGTAAACATACATTAACCTATAAATGTTAACGAATCGTCTAATAAATATAAAGATGAGAACAAAATAGTAGGATAATGCTTTTCTACTTTTCTTTATTGCGTCTTATTATAGAATTTCAATTAAAGAATTAAATTATGAGGAAAATCAGTTATCGTTTCGTTTACAATCGAAAAAAAAGTTTAAATGACAGAGGGACCGCTTTGGTCCAAGTTGAAGCCTACTTGAATAAAAAGAAAGTGTATTTTTCCACACATGTTTATTTACGGCCAGAACAATGGGATGTAAAAAGGAAAATCATCAAAGATCATCCTAACCAAGATGCGCTGAATGGCATGCTTAATGAATTTATTATTGAATTAGAGAAAAAAGAATTAAGTTTGTGGAGGCAAGGAAAGACAATAACCTTAAGCCTCATAAAAGAAGAGTTCAAATCGAATACAGATGCTTCATTCTTAGGGTTTGCGCGTAAAGAAATAATGTCTTCTCAGCTAAAAGATAGCACTAAGCGCAACCATTTAACAACAATATCCCTTTTACAATCGTTCAAACCGACAATTGAGTTTGAAGACTTAACCTATAATTTCGTTACGGATTTTGAAAAATTTCTTTATGAATCTGGATATCAAACAAATACAGTAGCCAAGCATATGAAGCATTTGAAATCTTTTGTTAATGCTGCAATTAATAAAGGATACATTGATCCCAATAACTATGCCTTCAGAAGATATAAAATTAAAATGAAGGAAGGAAAACATGTTTTTTTATTACCGGAAGAAATGAAAAAATTGGAAGAAGTGTCTTTGACAGGAAGAAATAGTTGTCTGGAACATACTCTTGATGCATTTTTATTTTGCTGCTATACGGGATTGCGGTATTCTGATTTTGTGAATTTGAATGAGAAAAATATCGTAAAAATGGATGGAAAATTATGGCTAATCTTTGACTCTGTCAAAACAGGTACAGAAGTGAAATTGCCTTTAAACTTGCTGTTTGAAGGTAAGGCTTTAACTTTATTACAAAAATACCAGGGAAAATGGAGTTCGTTTTTTTCAATTAAAAATAACTCAAGTGTAAATAAAGAGCTGATACGAATTGGCAAATTAGCAAAAATAAGCAAACACTTTTCATTCCATTCTGCAAGGCATACTAATGCTACTTTATTGATATATAAAGGTGCTAATATAACAACCGTGCAAAAATTATTAGGACATAAAAACCTTGCTACAACACAAATTTATGGAGAAGTTATGGGAAGTACAATTATACGAGACTTGAAAAAATGTCAAAAAAGATAATTAACTCTATTGTCTATACATTATCTCTTATAAAGATGAAGAAGAATCATTTTCAAAAGTGAATATAGCCTTATCTTCTTAATAAAGTTTATCGTTTTGTGAACATGATAATTTTTTGTTGTGATTGCAATACGATAAACTAAAAGAAATAAAATGTGACAATATTTCCATCTCAGCCTAACCGGGTAGAAAATAGGTATCAAGGTTATTGAATTTCTGCAAAATTCATATATGTGTATCATATAATATGCGCATATAAAATTCTATATCAGAAAATGATAATAATAGTTTGCTAATTTACTTCATGTCCTACTATCTTCTTTTGTAATCTAAAGTGCAAACAATCTTTGGAAGTTTTGAAATATTTAAAAAGTTGAGAAATATCAATCTTAGTACTTCAGGTATTTTATGAACAGAGTAACAACGAACAGGAATGCTGCAAGTCAATTCTTTTTTCAGTAGAAGAAAGGTAGAAAATTATTATTATCATACTCTTTAAACGGCTTAAATCAAGGAAAACGAATAAGAGATTCAGTAATACATATGCTGGTTATCAATTATTTACATAAATAATTAGTTCCGCAAAGACTTTGGTAGTTTCCTTTATCGGAATGGCTAGTCAAGAGGTTTCTATTAAACAGAATGTTAGCATCATTTTAAAATCTGATACAGAGATGCTTGACGATGTAGTGGTTGTAGCTTATGGTACTGCGAAAAAGTCATCTTTTACAGGATCAGCGACTGCTGTTAGTGGAGAAAAAATAGCAAAAATGCAGGTTTCTTCAGTATCTAAAGCCTTGGAAGGTGCAGCAGCAGGTGTACAAGTAATCAATACCAGTGGGCAGCCTGGAGAAAATGCTAAAATAAGAATCCGTGGTATTGGCTCTTTTAGCGCATCATCGGCTCCTTTATACGTAGTTGATGGTATGCCTTATGACGAAGAGTCGGTTAATGCATTAAATCCTGCCGATATTGAAAGTATGTCTATATTAAAAGATGCTGCATCTGCAGCCCTTTATGGCTCACGTGCAGCAAATGGTGTTGTGATGATTACTACTAAAAAAGGTATGGTAGATAAATCCAAAGTTACTCTTGATGCACGCTGGGGAGTAAATACTCGTGGTGTTCCAGAATATGATATCATGAAAGATCAAAGAGAATACGTACTAACAGCCTGGAATACTTTAAAAAATCAATCTACAGGTGCAGAAGCTTCCGAAGAATTAATAGGTAGCATTGGATACAATCCATTCATCGGTGTAGCTAATAATGCCATGGTTTCAGCAGATGGCGTAGTTAGTTCTGCGGCTCTACGCCATAATGACGATTGGGCTGATGCCGCATTACATAATGGTATGCGTCAGGAATATAATTTGAGTCTGCAAGGTGGTAACGCTAAGACAACTCATTTTTTATCATTGGGATATTTGAAAGATGAAGGAATCTTAAGACATACTGACTTTGAACGTATTTCAGCACGTGCCAATATTAATCATACTGTAAATAAGTTTATTGATATCAATGGTAATTTGGCTTACGCAAGAGCGGAAAAAAATGCAGGCCAGTCACAAAATGCTAGTTTGTCTAATTACTCTAATGCTTTTATGTTCACTCAGCAAATCGCTCCTATTTATCCTGTATATGCGTATGACGAAAACGGAAATCGCATATATGACGAAGAAGGCAACCCTGTTTATGATTTTGGTGATGGTACATACAGTACACGTATGGGCGGTTTCAGTAATCAAAATGTTGCAGCTAATTCTGGGTTGGATGTGCATCAGACTTTGAATGACAATTTTAATGGCCGTGGTACTATTAACATTAATATTATTGATGGTTTAAAAGCGACTGCTAACATTGGTTATGATTTAATGAATCAAATCCGTACAGATCACATGAATCAGTTATATGGGGATGCTGCTAATGTGAATGGTCGTACTTATAAATATAATCAACGTATTGAATCGTTTACAGCAAATCAACTTTTAACCTATAGTAAAGCATTTGGTCATCATAATATTGACATAATGGCTGGTCACGAATCTTATTCATATACACTGAAATATCAGTATGCTCATAAATACAATTTTTATACTATTGGAAATCCTGAGTTCAACAATGCCATAACTATGAGTGATATGAATTCATATACACAAGAACATAGTATGGAAAGTTTCTTTGGTCGTGTAAACTATGATTTTGATAACAAATATTATCTATCTGCAAGTATTCGTTCAGATGAATCTTCCAAATTCCATCCTGATCACCGCCGTGGTACTTTTTGGTCTGTCGGAGGTTCTTGGAGATTAACACAGGAAGAGTTTTTGAAAGATGTGGAATGGTTGTCTAATCTTAAACTAAAAGCAAGTTATGGAACACAAGGTAATGATGGAATTCTTGATATAAATGGTTATGTAGTCTATCAACCATATCTGAAGCAATATTCTGTAACCAATAATAACGGAGATTTCTCTGTAGTCGAAACTTATCGTGGAAATAAAGATTTGACTTGGGAAAAAAGCAAAAATTTAAATATCGGTTTGGAAGCTGCTTTTCTTAATAACCGTTTGAAACTAGAAACTGAATATTTCTTGAAGAAGACTTCGGATATGTTGTACAATATGCCTTATCCTATTTCTTCTGGAATTTCTTACGTTCCAATGAACCTGTTGGATATGCAGAATAAGGGGATTGAATTTACTATTTCTGCCACCCCAATTCAAACAAAAGATTTTATATGGAATTTATCTTTTAACGGTACACATTATAGCAACAAGATTTTGAATCTTCCAGAAGACAAAAGAGAGAATGGAATTATTCATGGTACTGCTTCTTTGTTCCGCTTAATGGAAGGAGGGTCTATTTATGATCTTTATACCTATGAATACGCAGGTGTTAATCCAGAAACAGGAGCAGCACAATGGTATATGGATGAGAAAGATGCTAATGGCAAAGTGACTGGAAGGACCGTAACCGAAGACTATACTCAGGCAAGCAAATATGAATTAGGTTCTACTTTGCCCGATTTCCAAGGAGGTTTTTCAACTGATTTTGCATACAAAGGAATCGATCTTTCTATAGCTACAAACTTTCAAATTGGTGGAAAGATATATGACAGCATGTATTCTTCTTTCATGCATGCGGGAAGCAATATTGGCAGTAACTGGCACAAGGATATCTTGAATGCTTGGACTCCGGAAAATAAAAATACAAATGTGCCTATAATGGATGGTGCACAAAATAGTAATAGCCAATCTTCACGTTTCTTGATAAATGCATCATTCTTTAACATCCGTAACATTTCATTAGGATATACTTTTCCGAAAGAATGGATGAAAGCAATATCAGCAAGCAGTGCACGTATTTACGTATCTGCCGATAATGTAGCTTTATTCTCTAAACGTAAAGGTATGGACCCACGCCAATATGCTTATGGATATTCGGCTGCTAATTATTCTGCGATTCGTACTTTATCATTCGGCATTAATTTGAACTTTTAAAAGAATAGAATTATGAAATATACAAAATATTTAGCAATATTGGCTGCAGCGTTTATGATGGGATCTTGTAGCGATGACTTTTTGGACAAGGAACCTTCAGAAAATGCATCAGAAGACCAAATTAAAGATTTGCTTGATAAAGATCCTACAGCTATTCAAGCATATATTACAGGATATTACAAAAATATGTTTTCTCCGGAAGCACAGCAAAGTCATGATGATTTCGGATTAAAGGCATTTGAATTGGCTACAGACTTGATGGGAGATGATATGGCATATATGACCTCACACTTCTTCGTATATGATTATCTGCTTGACAACCGTGCTTCAAGTTATCGTCGTACGACCACTTATTGGCAAGAATTATATGCTGTAATCAGTGGTGCAAATGAAGTAATCAGCGGTCTGAAAGAACAGGCAGATAGCGGTGATGAGAGTGTTGAGAAGATGTTGGGACAAAGTTACACCATACGTGCTTACTGCTATTTTTGGTTAATAAACATGTACCAGCAACCTTATGAATGGAATAAAGATAAATTAGGTATTCCTATTTATACTGAATCTGAAACCAAATTGAATCGTGTTCCTGTAAGTGAGGTCTATGAACAGATATTAAGTGATATAGATAAAGGATATAATTATTTGAAAGGAAAAGGAATAGCCAAGAAAGATGAATTAAATGAATATGCAGCAGCTGCTATTTATGCAAACATTCTTTCATTTGTTAATGATTATCCCGATCAATGGAATGAAGTTGCTAAATACGCAAAATTGGCTATTGAAGGTGGCTCACTGATGAGTGAAAAAGAATTACTTTCCGGCTTTAATGACCTTTCTTTGAGCGAAGTGTTATGGGGGGCTGATATTAATGGTGAAACAAATACATTCTACGCTTCATTCATGAGTCAAGTTGATCCTTACGGCCCGGGATACGGTGGTAATTTAGGAAATTACAAAATGATTTCCAGTGATTTGTATGAAAAAATTTCAGATGATGACATTCGTAAAAAATGGTTTGGAGTTGATTTGGGAGAAACAAATACTCATTATAAAGTAAGACAATATGTGCAGCGCAAATTTATTGATATAGGTTCTACCGCGCCTGGTTTTACTCCTACAGGTGATACTTTTTGCTCTGACTATATTTATTTGCGTACTGGTGAAATGTATTTTGTAGCTGCAGAAGCATTATATAGGGCAGGGAAAGAAAATGAAGCCAAAACAATGCTGACTACGATTATGAAAACTCGTAATCCAAAATATGAAACATCCGCAACAAGTGATGCACTTTTACAAGAAATTGAACTTCAAAAGCGTATTGAAATGTGGGGTGAAGGTCGTCGTTTATTTGACATGAAACGTCGTAATGAAAGTTTGGATAGAACACATGCAATTAATCATAGTGCGATTGCTCCAAAGGAAGTCCCTGCAGGTAGTAAATTATTCATTTATCAAATCCCCGATAAGGAGTTAAATGCCAATAGTGAGATTACTGATAAAAACGAATAGCTAATAATAGGTCTATAATAAAAAAGATGCTTAGATTACTAGGCATCTTTTTTATGTTTAAGGTAGAATAAAAGTAGACATAAAATCAAATTATTTTTTTATGTTATAATATATAGTTGATTTATAGTTTGTTATAATAGATGTAATATTGTATATCTACAAGAGAGCAGAATGCTAAATATTTGATTACTAGATGTTTTTTTGTATATTTTAGTTCCGCAAAGACTTTGGTGGTTTCCTTTATCGGAATGGCTACACAAGAAGTGAATATTAAAGCGAATTTGAATATTGTATTAAAGTCTGATACAGAACAGCTTGAGGAAGTAATGGTTGTGGCGTACGGTACTGCCAAAAAGTCTTCGTTTACGGGATCTGCTGCTGTTGTTAAAAATGACAAAATAGAAAAAATGCAAACGTCTGATGTGACCAAAGCATTAGCGGGTGCAGTGTCGGGAGTCCAAATTACCACAGCTTCAGGTGCCCCTGGTTCTGGTACAAGTATTCGTGTACGTGGCCTTGGTTCTATTAACGCTTCCAGTGAACCTCTTATTGTTGTGGACGGTTCTCCTTTTGATGGAGATTTGAGTATGATTAATAGTCAAGATGTTGAATCTATGACTGTATTAAAAGATGCTGCTGCCAATGCATTATATGGTGCACGTGGTGCTAATGGTGTTGTCTTGATTACTACTAAAAGAGGTAAAATAGGTAAAGCTACTATAACCGTTGATGCTAAATGGGGATCTAATAGTCGTGGTGTACCTGAGTATGATGTAATGAGAGATCCTGCTACTTATTATACTACATATTGGCGAGAGTTGAAAGGAATGTATGAGGCTAATGGCGAGGCTAATCCCGGACAATTAGCTTCGAACGCTTTGATTACCGACAGTGGTAGTGGCTTGAGTTACAATGTTACGACTGTAGGTAATAACGAAGTGGTATTACCGGATGGAACATTTAATCCTAATGCTAGAATTAAATATGCGGATAATTGGGAAAAGGAAATGTTTCACAGCGGTTTACGACAAGAATATAACGTAAACATGAACGGGGCTAATGAAAAGACTAGTTATTATTTGTCATTTGGTTATTTGGATGATGAAGGTTATATTGTAAAATCCGGTTTTACACGTTACTCTGCCCGTTTGCGTTTGGAACACCAGTTTAACAAGAATATTAAGATGGGTGGTAATTTTGCTTATGTCAATACTTCTACTGTAGCCACTTCAGCTACAGAAGAACAAGACCAAACTGCTGGCACCAATATGTTCTACGTATCACGTACCATGGCTCCCATTTATCCTATCTACAAACGTGATGAAAATGGTAATTTTATGTATGATAGTCATGGTCGCATAGTGTATGATTATGGAGATACTCCGGGTATGCAGCGTCCTGTATCAGGAAATTCAAACGCATTAGGTAGTCAGAGTTTGGATGATCGTAAAAATGGAAAAGATTATTTCAGCGGAAACATGTTTGCCGAAATTTCCTTTTTGAAAGATTTTAAATTTACTTTCCGTGCCGGAATAGAAAACGATAATACTCGTCAAATGGTATTTCAAAATGGTGAATACGGACAGTTTACTGCACAAAACGGTATTGCAACTCATTATAGCACTCGCAATATGACTATTAATTTGCAGGAATTGCTTACATGGGAACGTACTTTTGGAGAGCATTCGGTAAATGTACTGCTTGGACATGAAACTTATCAGAATAAGTATGATTATTTATACGGATCAAAAAATAACTTTGCTTTGTGGGGGTCAACTTCATTGAATCATGCAGTGAGTAATCCGCAAGCTGGTTCTTATGTGACAGAATATACTACTGAAGGTTTCTTGGGACGTGTGGAATATAATTATAAGGATAGATATTACTTCTCGGGAAGTTATCGTCGTGATGCTTCTTCAGTATTTCATCCAGATTATCGTTGGGGGAATTTTTGGTCTGTAGGTGCTAGTTGGAGACTGAAAGAGGAAAATTTTTTGAAGGACGTTGAATGGTTAGATAACTTAAAGTTTAAAGTTAGCTATGGTTCGCAAGGTAATGACTACTTGTTGTTGAATGGGGTGCGTAACCGTTATGCTTATATGGATCAATTCAGTGTGAGCAACAATAACGGACAACCCGCAATTACTCAAACATATAAGGGTAATGATAAATTAAAGTGGGAAACTAACTATAATTTTAATACAGGTATTGAATTTAGCGTATTAAACGGACGTTTGAGTGGAGGCTTTGAATTTTTCTCCCGCTATGCAAAAGATTTGTTGTTTAACCGTCCTTTAGCAGCTAGTACCGGTTCTAATTCTTATCCGGATAATATTGGTGATATGCGCAATACCGGATTTGAAGTAGAATTAAGTGGGGACATTATTCGCACAAGTAAGATTAATTGGAATATTTCTGTTAATGCAACTACCTATAAAAACAAAATTTTGACTTTACCGGAAGAAAAAAGAGAGTCCGGTATTTGGAATGGTATTTTCAAAATGGTTGAAGGAGGTTCGTACTACGACTATTATATAAAAGAATGGGCTGGTGTAGATCCGGAAGACGGAAAGGCTATGTGGTATAAAGATGTTACTGATAAGAATGGAAATACGACTAAAGAAACAACTAAGACATATAGCGAGGCGACGGATTATAAAGCAGGTTGTGCCTTGCCTGATTTGTATGGTGGTATTAGTACTTCATTAAATGCTTATGGATTCGATTTTAGTATTGCACTTACTTATCAATTAGGAGGACAAGGCTATGATTATACCTATGCAACTTTGATGAATAGCGCTCAGGGTGCAGGAACAAATTATCATAATGATATTTTAAATGCTTGGACACCGGAAAATAAATATACTGATGTGCCAAAATTAAATGCAAAAGAAAGTAATAACAATTCTACTTCTACCCGTTTCTTGACTTCAACTTCGTATTTAAGTTTGCAAAATATTTCTGTAGGTTATACATTGCCGAAGAATTGGATTGCAAAATTGGGTTGCGAGAGCTTAAGAGTATATTTTGTGGCAGACAATGTAGCACTACTTTCTGCTCGTAAAGGTTATGACCCTCGTACAAATTGGAATGGCGAATCAAATTATAATTATTCGGCATTGCGTAGTATTTCTGGTGGTATAACAATGAAATTTTAATTGATAAAACAAGAAAGCATGAAAAAAATTTTAAAATATACGGCTTTTGCAGCCATGGTAGGATTGTTTAGCAGTTGTTCTGATAGTTTTTTTGAGGCTGAATCTGGTGATATCATTACTAGTGATCAGATGGATGAAGTTGATCCGGTGGCAGGTTTGAACGGTATGTATGCCTATTTGTATAAATTTGATACAATGGGATATGGTGATGAAGCTCAACATTACGATTATGGTTATCATCATATTTTGTTATGTTCGGATTTGTGGGGGCAGGACATGATTCAGTATAGTTCTAAATATGGATGGTATTATACTGATTATCAATTTAATCAGAATTCTAGAGCATACCAATATATTTCTACGTTCTATTTTTGGAACTATTTGTATAAATTAATAAAATCGGCTAATGACGTATTGAAAACAACTACAGATGATTCTAAAAAAGAAGATCGTGGACAGGCTTTAGGTATGCGTGCTTTTGCTTATTTGACTTTGGTACAGATGTATCAGCATACTTATGCAGGTCATGAAAATGCTCCTGCGGTACCTATTGTCCTAGAAACTACCGAGCCAGATGTATTGAGCAATAATCCTCGTGCAAGTGTAAAGGAGGTTTATGATTTGATTGAAAAAGATTTAGTGCAGGCACACAGTGATTTATCTTCATACCAACGTTTGAACAGCACTTATATCGACCAAACTGTGATTTCTGGTTTATTGGCACGTATGTATCTGTTAAAAGAAGATTGGACTAATGCTGCCAAATATGCTAAAGAGGCTCGTGCTTCTTATGGAGCACCTGCCGATAAGGCTGAATTGATAGATGAGGGTTATATCGATATGAACAAACATCATACTTGGATGTTTACCTCACATATTACAACGGATGCGGAGATTGTTCAGACAGGTATTGTTAACTTTATCTCCCACATCAGTTCTACCGCTTATGGTTATGTCACGGCTGGAGGAATGTTCAAGAATATTAGTTCTGAATTATACAGTAAAATAGCTGACAATGATATTCGTAAAGGATGGTTTGCGGATAAGGACTTTACTTATGAAGGAGGGCCGATGGGAAGTGTAGCTTTACCTAAATATGCTAATTTGAAGTATATGTGGTATGATTTGGAAGGTAATAATTGCAACGATCTGTGTTATATGCGTGCTGAAGAGATGTGGTTGATTGAAGCAGAAGCTTTGGCTATGGGAGGTAATATTGCCGGTGGTAAATCATTATTAGAAGAATTTGTGAAAACCCGTCAACCGGATTATGTATGTGATGCAACAGATGCAAAAGGAATACAAGATGCCTGTTGGTTACAGCGTCGTATCGAATTTTGGGGTGAAGGCATTGCATGGTTCGATTTGAAACGCTTAAAGAAGCCTATTATTCGTAAATATGAAGGAACCAATCACAATTTGGATGCACAATACGATTTTCCGGCTGAAGATGATATCTTTAGAATTTTGATTCCAAGAAAAGAAATTCAAGATAATAATGGTATTGGCGAAGAGGATAATAATCCAATGCCTAATATTTAATAATTCTCATATTAACTTTTCTATAAAAGAAGGTGTGTCAAAATGCACACCTTCTGTTTTTTACGCACAAAGCCCCGACTTTCACAAGCTGGGGCTTTGTTATTACCTAAAGATTTTGTATCTTTAGGTAATAAGAATTTCACTATGACAAAGATACATTTTCGTTCTTACAATCCCAACCAAACCGTTCTTTTTCCTCAAAGAATTGATGAGGATATTGCAGAGCATGATCCAGTTCGGATGGTTGACGCTCTGGTTGAGAGCCTGAACCTTGAAAGTTTCAGGAAGTTGTATAAGGAATGCGGGCGCAGCCCTTACCACCCCAGGATGATGCTCAAGGTCATTCTGTATGCCTATATGAACAACATCTACTCCTGCCGGAAAATTGAAAAGCTCCTTCACCGTGACATCCATTATATCTGGCTGGCCGGATATGAGAAACCGGATTTCATTACCATCAACCGTTTCCGCAACCGGGTGAAGAATGAAATCAACGAGGTGTTTACCCAAACCGTACTCCTTCTCTCTTCCAAAGGCTTCATCAGCTTGAATGTGGAATACATTGACGGGACAAAGATTGAGTCCAAAGCCAATAAGTATACTTTCGTCTGGCGGAAAACGGTTGAGCGGAACCGTGAACGCCTGATGAAGAAGATACATATCCTGCTAGGGCAGATAGACAATGTCATCGCCCAGGAGAACTCATCGGAAAGCAATGAGGAGATTGAGTTCACTCCGGCCATGCTGACTGAAATGGCAGGAGAATTGCGTCAAGCACTCGAACAGGTTCCTGAACCCTCCACGAAAGAGGAAAAGACTGCGTTGAAAAAGAAACGCAAACAGCTGAAGGAGTTGGAAGAGCACAGGGACAAGCTACAGGAATACGACAACCGTCTGGACACGCTGCAGGACAGGAATTCCTATTCCAAAACGGACAATGACGCTACTTTCATGAGAATGAAGGAGGATGCCATGCGTAACGGCCAGACAAAGCCCGGTTACAACCTCCAGATCGGCACCGGGAACCAGTTCATTACCGACTTTGCACTCTTCCCGAACCCTACGGATACACTGACCCTGATTCCTTTCCTGCAATCCTTCTCAAGCAGATATGACCGGCTGGCCCATACGGTGGTTGCCGATTCCGGCTACGGTTCTGAGGAGAATTACCGCTTCATGTCAGAAAACGGTATGGAAGCCTACGTCAAGTACAACTACTTCCACATGGAACAGCGGCCGAGATTCAAACCGGACCCGTTCAAGGCGGAAAACTTCTACTACAATGAAGAACAAGACTTTTGTATCTGCCCCATGGGACAGAAGATGCAAAGGATAGGGACTAGACATGTGAAAACAGCATCCGGATATGTCAGCGAAAATGCCAGGTACAGAGCCATCAGATGTGAAGGCTGTCCGCTAAGATGCCGATGTTTTAAAGCAAAGGGGAACAGAACGATAGAGTTGAATCACAGACTCAGAAAATACAAGCAAAAAGCCAAAGAGTTGCTCTGCTCAGAGGAAGGGCTGAAACACAGAGGACAGAGATGCATAGAACCGGAAGCCGTGTTCG
>OIXS01000448.1_pt1 | contig 25910 bp, 27 predicted proteins | sample 1587841 | NCBI WGS metagenome assembly OIXS01 (sample SAMN03283254) | human gut metagenome | biome: human-associated habitat; material: feces | host: Homo sapiens | place: USA | collected 2013
CGGCGATAAAAAATGTAACGGAAACCCCTGCCATATCAGGCATTTCTTTAGATACGAAATTAGCATAATCTTCTAAGTCGACGTATATGGAACTCTCAGCAAAGTTTATTACGCCTGATGTCGACAACATGTTGGATACAAGAAAAATCTGTTTTGCATTGCTGTTATTATATGACATGGAATTGACAGCGTTCGTAAGTGTAGTCAAACCTCTGAGGATATCGACCTCAGGAGTGACCGGAATGGCAGCGGTATTAATAATTTTCTTAATCTTATTTAACAAGTTTTCGCATTGCGTTTGCCGATTCGTTTTGGAGAGTCCACTTTCGTAATCAGCATCGATAGTATCTTGGTTGACGCGGTACGGATCCCCGTCTATCTCGTAAAGATCTACGCTTGTCCCGTTTTCCAAAAGTGCATCTTCAAGTTCTGCTTCAAGCGCTGAGTCAATGTCAATTGCTGCGCAGTTTCTTGTATTCTGGATGCCGACAGCAATGTTGGTCGGTCCGGTTATACCAGAATCTTCGGAGTCATTGGCTCCGCATCCGACAAAACACAAAGAAATAACAACAACTGTTAAAAACATAGCGATAAATTTTTTCATAATTCATACCTCCCTATATGCCGGAGGTCACCCTCCGGCAAAGTAATTTACTTTCTGTATAAACTCGTGATCTTCTCGGTAACATCACCGTCGCCGTGAAATTTTTCCAGTTCCTCAACTGCCTCTTGCTGCTTAATTTTTGCCTGCGCTTCTGCAACCGCTACTGCATTATCAGCACGCTTTTCTTCATATGTATTGGTGGTTTCATCATCGATTACATCTTCCAACTGCTTTCTCTCAGACTCAAGTTCCGCCTTAAATCTCTCGATGTAATAACTGAAGGTAGCAGCCTTCTGCTTATCGCGCTCTTCTTTATGAGTAAAAGATATATGACTCGCAAGCAACACAGCTGCTGAAGTACCGATATTTACGAAATTCATGAATGTCATTAAGGAGATCTTTAATGAAGTTGTAAGCTGCGGAGTAAATGTATCATAGTCAGTTGCATCTATTGTACTTTCAATAAGACTTTCGAGTATAAAGTCTGCTGCTGAATATCTAATTACACATAACCCGATCATAACGAGAAACCAAGAGCCAATAGCAATGCCCAAGATGGTTTTATTGAGTACTTGGTCAAAGCGATCACGACTGTACTTGATGTTTTCGAACCCATATTCGTAAAAAGCGGGTCCCACATCGAGTATGCAGGCCGATGTTAGCGTAAGAAGTAAGTTGAAATACGACGCCCCCTTTAGTAATGGGTCAAGAGTAAAATACACTGTAAGCCCATCACAGACTGTAGCAATAGCGCTAATAATGAACATGGTGATTGGGCGTGTAAGCACATCGTGCTTATATAACAACCCAGTCCTTTTCAGAAGCGTATATTTCGCATCATCTCTTGCTTTCTTCATCTGCTTTACCTCCTAAATCTAAAATCGAAGCAATTTTTCCTACAAATTCCAAATCAGACTCCACGCGCCGCAACTGAGCCCGTGCTCCTGATTGTATGACCTTCCACATATGAAGATTTTTAATAAAATGGTCATTTATGACCGCCTTATTATATGCGGTATACGTATCGATCAAGGGAACGCGGTAATCAGGTGACCGATCGTCAGGAAGCGATTCTTTTATGAAATCCGCGCAACTTTGACGACTGATGTCCCCGTAATCAGCATCTGGATAGTCTTTGGGAACTATATACCTAAAATCTTTGGTATCTTTAGAAATAAGGATGTCGCTTTCAGAAGCATCCTTTTTTTTGTTTCGGTGAAAAAGTTTCACTACTACGCCTCCGTCTCTTTAAAAATATGAAATGCAGCAGGATCAAAAACAAACTCATCAAACGGATTTTTGAGCTCTGTAATATCCGTGCGTTTAGACAGTTTAGAAAGATATTTATCCACGCTTGAACTGCAAAGCGATACGACTGAAGCGATAAGCTCGCAGTGCTCATCAATCAACACCGAAAGATCTGATCTGGCCGTTTCAGCACGTTTCGCGTTTTCGCGTGCGGCATTGGCAGCCGCCGCCGCTTCAACTATTTGAGCTTTTCTTTTAACGATGGACGAGGACTCATCAACATTCAGCGGTTCAGGATTGGAATATGCTGTTACCTTCTTTGAAGCTTCAATCAAGAGAGAATGATTCTCTGCAATAAAATCTTTGCAAAGCCTATGAATACAGGACTGCATGAGCTCATAAACAGATTGTACTGTCTTCTGAACGGCATCCGGACCACGCTTAGAGTCGATGGGAGCCCGGATCCTGAGCAGCCAGAGCGTACTCCTAAGATCACGCGGGAGTTTGTTGCTTTTGTTCATTTAATTACCTCCTTATATAAAGCGGTTAAGCCGCCTATAATTAATATACATGAAAAAAATAAAACAACTGATTCCTTGGTTGCACACTGATTTTAACCTGCTTGAATGTTTATATTTATAATACCAAAAATATTTACCGGTTAACTAATTCACGGTTTTTTTGTGAACAAAATCCTTTAATTATTGTTTTGTTGCCTTTATATTAGTGATTCTTTGGTTAAGTTAAAGAGCCATGTTTTTAGACGTAAATATTATTCATTGCTCTCAAATGTCTAAAAAATTCAACTTTGTTTCCACGTTCCTCTAATTAATATTCTATAATGTTTTTGAAATTTTTAGAGGAACACGGTTACTTAACAAAAAATCCCACGAAAATCAAAAGTTTTCGTGGGATTTTCAATCTTATTTAATTAAATAAGATCTTTAAGTTCTTTTAATATTTTCTTTTTTTCATTTAGTGGGATATGGAGAGCATTAAGTTTTGAAATGATCGCAGCGGAATGGAACTCGGCGAGTTCTTTCTGAAATTCTTTTAGCTTTTCGGCGTTTGGCAAATGGACGATAACATTCAAAACATATTCTCCCCTATCAAGAAAATATACGGAAAGAACTGCTTGTCATAGAACCGTTTTTTGATTATTTTTCCTGCTGCCATATGGCAACACGGCTTTTAAATTATTTCTGTATCACCCCTCTCTTTCAGTCCGTGTTTGCAGTAAGGACTGTTATAATTTTGTTTGCATTTAGCATATAATCATCCTTTCCGCCCAGTCGGATAACGGTAGGCATTTGTTTTTTTGTAATTAATCTTCACCGTTCTGATAACGGATAATATCTTCAAGATTGATCCAGCCGTTGAGTTCTTTCACTTCTCTGATTACTCTGTGCTTCATTCGCTGCACTTTTTCATCATCAAGTTCAAACGCTCCAGCAAGAACATTCATTGTTGCCGCCATCTCAACGGCTAACTTGAAGATAATTCGTGATAATCTGTATTCGCTCAGATCGATCTTTGCCCCTACAACGGATTCAAAAGCAGGTGTCAGCAGATCTGTGTTGACCTGTTTGTGCAGGTAACAGTCGTAAAGTTTTATCGCCTGAATAACGAATTGATTTCTGCTTCTTGCGTCCGCAAGATTCATATCACTGTCGCAAAGATCGATTATTTCCTGAGGAAGATAAAAAGATACTCTTTTCATTTCATCTTTTTCCGTAACTTACCATCTCCTTTTTATGACATAAATTTTGATGTAATATTTGTTTGTTTAAAACCGCATGGTTGTGCGGTTTTTGATAAGTTGACATCAAAACGCTTGTTCTTTTGTGCTCAAAAATGAGTCTCCAAACTGCCTTTTGATGCCAAACCCGAAACCCCTACGAACGGCGTTGCCGTGCGATGTTTGCGGCTTGGCGAATGAGGTTTGACGCCAAGCCTTTATCCTGCTTGGTCATCGACCGCTGCTTTTTACCTGTTTTCGCCTCCTTTTTATGCTCTGAATTTCGGTTTGTTTTTGCTGCTTTCGGGTGTTTTCTCGGCTTCCTTTCAACTCCGTCAAACAGGGCGGACAGTGCCGCCAGGAACGGCAGGAACACCTTGTTCACACCGCCGTGCTTAAGGCGTCACTGCCGTCACTCTCAAAATTTTAGTATTTCAGTTGTTAGCGTCTGAATCTGTTACCGGCGCCGGTCTGGATTTTGTTCAGCGTGTAGATGTTGGATAACTGCTGCTGTTCTTTTGAAAAGTCAAAGCGGCTTGTCTTTTCAATCAGTCCGTTATCAATCAAGCCGTTTAACGCCTTATCTACGGTACTGACGGAAATGTTGCATTGCTTTGCAATCGTTCGTCTGCTCGGAAAGCATCTGTGGCTTTTGTCCGAGCATTTCACAAGGTAGCAGTAAACAACAAATTCACTTACCGTTAAGCCTTCATCAAAAATTTGATTCGGCAGAGTAAAATAATTACCGTACATTTTTTGGCCCTCCTTTCTTTGCTATTGACACAGAATATCATTTGTGATATTCTTTAAGTGTAATATGTAGCAGTGATATTACTATTACATATTATAGGTGAGTTAAAAACAAAAATCGGTAGTACCGAAACAAAAAATTTTTAGGAGGTAAAAAATACTGCTGATAGACAGAATTGCTGCGAAAGAAGAAACATTCGCGAAAAATGGACAATGGGAAGAACTGATCGCTTACTGGGACGCAAGAGACCGTGAACGTGACAGGGCATATTACAGGCATAAAGATTCCATAGATATTACAGTAATGGACAAAGTATTTCTGGATGACGAGGAACTTTTGGACTTGGAAAAAGTAAATGAAATATGCCGGGAGAATCTTTGCGATGCTGACAATCTGGACTTTGACTATATGCATATTCAGGAGATAGTAAGTAATTCCGAACTTTCATTGGCTTTAAATAAATTAACAGAAAAGCAGAAATTCGTTTTATATATGTACGGCGTGGAATGGTACAAGACAAGCGAGATAGCAAAAATCATGAACATATCACCGCGGGGTGTGAGAAATCATCTTGAATCGGCAAAAAGAAGTATTATGAAGACGCTTGAGTTAGATCAATCCAATGCTGCATAGGAGGGAACATAAATGAAATATGTGCGCTATTCAGAATATGAAATCAGAGAAAACAAGCAGGGTGAAAGCGTTGTAATTCCAACACGAACCGCGCAACTTAAAACCTATGATCCGACAGAAAACGCAGAAGAAATTTTAACCGCCATGTTGAACACAGGACGGTCAATGAAAGAGGCAACTCCAGAAAAGGCGGAAGAACTGATCTTGGATTTTGTAAACCAATACGGACTTCTCGGCGCGATAGCGGAACTACCGCTAAACATAGATTTCTATAACCATGAGTTAGTATTTATAGAAAACAATCTGTTTATGTCAAGCGGAGTAATGGCAACAGAAGATTTTGAAGATTTGTTTTTCGAAAAGGCAAAGCCAAGAATCACAAAATCTTTTAAACTTGATGATTACATTGCATCAAGAAATTACAGCGAACCAATTACTTGGATTGCAGAGTATATTCATGAACTATATGAAGTTTTGTTGCTTTCGGGAAAATACAAGACAGAGCCTGATACAGTTTCCTTTTTGCTCAATGACAGATTAAAAACAAATATCCGTTACAGATTGACTGTAACGGACAGGATACAAATGCAGTATGAATTTCATTCTCTGATGGGCGTTTTGAATTTTACAATGGCGAATTTATTGTCGGCAGACGGCGCTCCGCTGAAAATCTGCAAGCACTGCCAAAAGGCATTTATCTCACAAAACAAACGAGCGGAGTTTTGCTCCGAACGCTGCCGTAACCAATTTAATGTTTACAAATCAAGAGCCAAGGCTAAGCGAAACAAATGATCAATTAGAGTGTATTTGTTATGATCATGCGTGTTTAAAGGTATTGTTGTGAAAGTAAATATAAACGATAAATCAACTTGAACGATATTTTCTTTTATGTTATATTAAAGCAAGAATAATAACATAATGAGGCGAGATTATGGAAAAGGTTTTTGCGATATATTCAAGAAAATCAAGATTCACGGGTAAGGGTGAATCTGTTGAAAACCAGATCGAGATGAGCCGTGAATATTTAAGAATACATTTTGGTGAGGACGAGGCGAAAAAGGCCGTTATATACGAGGACGAGGGATTCAGCGGAAAGAACCTTGACCGGCCGCAGTTCAAGGCGATGCTGGACGATATTAAAAACGGTAAAATCTCCGCTGTTGTATGCTATCGCCTAGACCGCATTAGCCGCAACATCGGCGACTTCGCAAATCTGATCACCGAACTCACCTCGCTGGGCGTTTCGTTCATTTCCATCAAAGAGCAGTTTGACACGAACTCCCCTATGGGCAGAGCGATGATGTATATCGCGTCTGTTTTTTCTCAGTTGGAGCGTGAGACGATTGCCGAGCGTATCCGTGACAATCTGCACGAACTTGCCAAGACCGGCAGGTGGCTCGGCGGCGTTACGCCCACGGGCTATACATCCGTCGGTGAGACCACGATGAACATAAACGGCAAAACAAAAAAAGCCTTTCACCTGACGGTGAAAGACGATGAGGCGGAACTTGTGAAACGGATATTCAGCCTGTTCCTTGAGCACAATTCGTTGACTGCCTGTGAAAGCGATCTGCTCGCCCACCATTGCAAGACGAAAAACGGCAGGGATTTCACACGCTTTTCGATCCGCGGTATTCTGACAAACCCCGTTTATATGATCGCCGACAAGGACGCATACGAATACTTCAAAAACGCAAACGCTGATCTGTATTCGGATGAAGAAGAATTTGACGGCAGACACGGAATGATGGTTTACAACCGTACTTTGCAGGAACAGGGCAAGGCGACAAAAATTAAGCCTATTGACGAATGGATCGTATCAGTCGGAAAACACGAGGGCTTTATCAGCGGCAGGGACTGGGTCAAGGTACAGACGATGCTTGAGAGCAACAGATCAAAATCTTACCGTAAACCGAAGAGCCACACCGCGCTGCTCTCCGGGCTGCTGAAATGCAGATGCGGCGAATATATGCGACCGCATATGACGACCCGAATGAATAAAGACGGCGAATACACCTATTACTATTCCTGCACGATGAAACTGAGGAGCAAAGGCAAGCGCTGCAATAACAAAAATGTAAACGGCAATGAATTGGACAGAGAAGTGATATCCGCAGTTAAGGCGCTTGCCGAAAACGGAGACGATTATTTTGAATCGCTCAAGTCCGCACTATCAGAAAATAAGATCAAGGCTGAAAACATAAGCAATGAGCAGACGAGACTTGAAGAAGAAATTGAAAAAAAAGAGAAGGAAATTGAAGCACTTGTAAATAATCTTGCCGAATCAAGCGGAACCGGCGCCGAAAAATACATACTGGATAAGATAAACACATTGAGTGATGCGGTTGAGAAGATAAAAGCGCAGCAGTATACGCTTACTAAAGAAAGTAAGACTGAACTGAACCTGACCGAGAGCATTGACCTGATGCGGGATATGCTGAAAAGTTTTTCCGCGGCGGTGGACAATATGACGGTGGAACAGAAACGGCAGACCATACGCGCGTTCGTAAAAGAAGTAATATGGGACGGAGAAAACGCCCACATTGTATTTTTCGGCTCTGATTATGAATATCCTTTCAAGAAAGATGAAATGCTTGCCGATGATGAATTGTATCTCTTAGGTGATCATAGCAAATGAAATACTGATGCATTTCAGGAATCTGAAGAAATCGCAGGGCGAAGTGCATCTGGATGATTCGCTTGAGAGCGACCGGGACGGAAACCCTCTTAAATTGCAGGACACGATCAGCGACAGCCGCGATCTTGCAGAGGATCTGGAAAAAAAGATACAATGGGAAAAAGTGGCGCGTTACATTGAACACATGGAAGACGAACGCGAAAAGGAGATCATCATCCTGCGATACGGGCTGGACAACAAAAAACCGCTGACGCAGCGCGAGGTGGCGGCGCGGCTGAACATAAGCAGGAGCTATGTATCAAGAATCGAAAAAAAGGTACTGAGTGATATAAAGAGAAGCGCTGAATAAGGCACGAGGGATGTAAAGCAGAATTGCTTTACATCCCTCGTTGTTTTAAAGGATCTTTTCCATGCCTATCTTTTGGACGGCGAGGCCGCATTTTTCATAAAATTTTCTTGCGCTTTCATTCAGCGCCCAAACATTGAGCGTTACGTTATAACAGCCCTCTCTTTTGGCAAAATCGAGAACATACTCATACAGCTTGGTTCCTACATGCTGACCGCGGCAGACCTCGTCCACACAAAGATCGTCAATATAAAGTGTCTTTCTATTTTGCATTGCGCCGGAATGCACCGATTCAAAAACACAAAAAGCGTAGCCGAGGATATTTTCGTTTTCATCAACCGCTGCAAAAACCGGCGTTCCATCGTTTGCAAGAATCGCTTTCAGTTCTTCATCCGTATATTTTTTTGCGCCGGGCTTAAAAAGATCGGGTCTTGCATCCGAATGCACCTTATTTACCTGAAAAAGCAATTTATCCAGCTGCGGGATATCTTTGTTTTGAGCTCTTCTGATATTCATAGTATCAACTCCGGCACCTATTATACATCATAAACTGACATAAGTAAAGAAAAGCCCGGGCACACAGCCCGGGCAAGCGCAATATATTTACGTATGATCAGCGGAAAACGATTTTAGCTTTTCAAATGTATCATCACTGATATCGTGCTCTATTTTACACGCCTCTTCCTCTGCCGTTTTTTCATCAACACCCGCTTCAATCAGCCTGTTTTTGAAAAAGAGATGGCGTTCATAAATTTTTTCCGCGACCTCCCTGCCGGATTCGGTTAAATTTAAATAGCCGTTCTCATCAACGTCCAAAAAACCGCCGTCCCTTAAAATGGAAACAGCGTGGCTCACGCTTGGCTTGGAATAATTGAGAAACCCGGCCACGTCGATTGAGCGCACGTAGCCTTTTTTATTTTTGATTATGAGGATAGCCTCCAAATAATCCTCGCCGGAGGAATGAATCTTCATACTGATCACCATAAATTCAATAAAAGGCCCGATACGAACCGAGCCTTCAAACTTTGAGCGGCACACACCAGTTAGCGTTAACTAACTATATTTATAGTACCATAACTTTCCAAATATGTCAACCATAATTATTTAACATCGTAATCCGAAACGCAGAGCAACATTTCCGCCTTTGCGATTTCTTCTTTCGTGGGAACACGCGCGTCACTTAAAGAATACGCTATACCCAGCTTTTCCCACTTAAACAGACCGAGCGTGTGATAAGGCAGCACCTCTACCCTCTTTACGGTTTTCAGGGATTTTATAAAGGCGGACATCCGCTTCAATCCGGATTCGTCATCCGTCAATCCGGGGACGAGCACATGACGTATCCACATATCCTTGCCGTTATCGGAAAGATATTTTGCCATTTCAAGGATATTCTTATTTGTATGGCCTGTCAGGGCGATATGCTTTTGCTCGTCAATTTCCTTAAGATCAAGCAAAAAGAGATCCGTTACTTCAAGAAGCGCATTGAACTTTGAGATAAACGGTTCCTGCAACGAAAAAGGCTGACCAGCCGTATCCAGCGCAGTATGCACGCCCTTTTCTTTAGCAAGGCGAAAGACTTCCGTTACAAAATCAAGCTGCAACAGAGGCTCGCCGCCGCTGATCGTGATACCGCCTGCACTTAAGTTTTTTCCCCAGTAATTATGGTATTTCCACGCCTTTTCAAAAAGCGCCCCAGCTGTCCATTTCTCGCCGCCGAAAGCCCAGGTTTCCGGATTATGGCAATAGCGGCAGCGCATGGCACAGCCCTGAACGAACGCCACAAAGCGCACGCCGGGGCCGTCCACCGAGCCGAATGTTTCTATGGAATGGATATTACCCGTAATTTCGGTTTTATTACATTCTGTCATGGCAGGTACGTGCAATAACGTCAAGCTGCTGCTCGCGGGTAAGGTCTATAAACTTAACGGCATAGCCGGATACGCGGATCGTGAAGTTTGCGTATTCCTCTTTTTCGGGATGCTCCATAGCATCTACAAGCTTTTCCTTGCCGAAAACGTTTACATTGAGATGGTGCGCGCCCTGGTCAAAATAGCCGTCCATAACCTGAACAAGATTATTTGACTGCTCCTCTTCGTTATGACCGAGCGCATCCGGGTTGATCGTTTGCGTATTCGAAATACCGTCCAGCGCCCAGTGATACGGCAGCTTTGCAACGGAGTTGAGCGATGCAAGCAGACCGTTTTGCTCTGCGCCGTAGCTGGGGTTAGCACCCGGTGAAAGCGGAGCGCCTGCGCGTCTGCCATCCGGCATATTGCCTGTTGCCTTACCGTATACAACGTTTGATGTGATCGTAAGAATAGACGTTGTAGGCTCTGAATCACGATAAGTATGGCGGCGCTTGATCATTTCAAGGAAAGTCTTGAGCAGCCATACGGCGATATTATCCGCACGGTCGTCATCATTGCCGTATTTCGGGAAATCGCCCTCTGTTTCATAATCTACAACAAGGCCGTTCTCATCTCTGATCGTTTTCACTTTTGCGTACTTGATGGCGCTGAGTGAATCAACAACATGTGAAAAGCCCGCGATACCCGTAGCAAATGTGCGGCGCACATCGGTATCGATCAGCGCCATTTCGGCAGCCTCGTAATAATACTTATCGTGCATATACTGAATGAGGTTCAGCGTATTGACATAAAGACCGGCAAGCCAATCCATCATAACAACATACTTTTTCATGACCTCATCATAATCAAGATACTCGCTTGTGATAGGAGCATACGGAGGGGCTACCTGATCGTGCGTTTTAGTATCTACGCCGCCGTTGATCGCGTAAAGCAGACACTTTGCAAGGTTTGCACGCGCGCCGAAGAACTGCATCTCCTTACCGGTCTGCGTTGCGGATACGCAGCAGCAGATCGAATAATCATCGCCCCAAACGGGTTTCATAACATCATCGTTCTCATACTGGATGGAGCTTGTTCTGATAGAGATGGCTGCGGAATATTTCTTAAACGCCTCGGGCAGTGCGCTGGAATAGAGCACGGTGAGGTTCGGTTCGGGTGACGGGCCCATATTTTCCAGCGTGTGCAGAAAACGGTAATCCGTTTTTGTTACCATGGATCTGCCGTCCATACCGATACCGGCAACTTCAAGAGTTGCCCATACGGGGTCGCCGCTGAAGAGCTGGTTATAGGACGGAATACGCGCAAATTTTACCATACGGAATTTCATGGTCATATGGTCGATGATCTCCTGCGCTTCGCTCTCGGTAAGCACACCGTTTTTGAGATCGCGCTGGAAATAGATATCCAGGAACGTTGAGATCCTGCCGACGCTCATTGCGGCGCCGTTCTGCGTTTTGATGGCGGCAAGATAACCGAAATAGAGCCACTGCGCAGCTTCCTTTGCATTTGCGGCAGGCTGAGAGATATCAAAGCCGTAGATCTTTGCCATATCTTTCATGCCCTTAAGCGCATTGATCTGCATCTTGATCTCTTCACGAAGGCGGATAACATCATCCGTCATTGTGCCGTCGCCGCAGTTATCAAAATCTTTCTGCTTTTCTTCAATAAGGAAATCCACGCCGTAAAGCGCTACACGGCGGTAGTCGCCGACGATTCTGCCGCGGCCGTATGTATCCGGCAGACCTGTAATGATCTTGTTGTGGCGCGCCTTTTTCATTTCAGGCGTGTAAGCATCAAAAACGGCCTGATTATGCGTTCTGCTGTATTCCGTAAAGATCTTGTGCAATTCGGGATTCGGCTTATAGCCATAGGTCTCGCACGCCTCTTCCGCCATTTTAATGCCGCCGAACGGCATAAATGCTCTCTTTAAAGGCTTGTCCGTTTGCAGGCCGACGATCTGCTCCAGATCCTTTGTTTCTTCGCTGATATAGCCGGGATCGTATGAAGTGAGCGTGGAAACAACTTCAGTTTCCATATCAAGAACGCCGTTTTTAGCGCGCTCTTCTTTTTGCAGCTTTTGAAGAATGCCCCAAAGCTTATCGGTAGCCTCCGTAGGGGGAGCAAGGAAAGACTCATCCCCGTCATAAGGCTCGTAATTCTTCTGAATAAAGTCGCGTACATTGACTTCTTCTTTCCAGATGCGGCCCTCAAAGCCGTTCCACTGTTTAAAATCCGTCATTGTAATCCTCCTTAATAAATTTATGAAGATTGCGGCTGAACGCCGATATTTTGTGGTCACGAGCACAAGCACCAACAACATATGGTTAGAAAGTACTAACTCGGATTATTATAATAGCATCTTTCAAACAAAAATGCAATAGTAATTTTCTATAACATTAAAAAGTTTAAAAGATGCTTTTTATTGAAAATATATAAATTGTATAAAAAGTGCGGTTTTCAGGCGCGTTCAAACACATTCCCGCCCGCACAATCTATTGCGACGATGAGCGGAAACTCCTTGAAAACGAGTTCCTTGACGGATTCGCAGCCAAGATCATCATAGGCAATAACATCACATTTTTTTATACATTTTGACGCAAGCGCGCCGGCGCCGCCTATGGCGCACAGATACACGGCTTTATTTTTGATAATGGAATCAACCACAGCCTTGTTTCTTTCCCCTTTGCCGATCATGGCGGCAAGTCCGTTATCAAGAAGCAAAGGCGTGAACACATCCATTCTGCCGGAAGTGGTGGGGCCGCAGGCACCCACGGCGAGGCCCTGCGGCGCAGGCGTGGGACCGGCGTAATAGATAACGGCGCCGTTCAGGTCAAACGGCAGTTTTGCTCCGCTTTCTATTGCGGCGGCTATCCGCTTATGCGCAGCGTCTCTTGCCGTATAGACCTGCCCGGAAAGGACGACCCTGTCCCCCGCTTTCAGAACAGGCGCATACTCGCGCAGCTGAGATGAATCCAAAACATATTCATTCACTTTTTTCAAGCTCCTTTGCGCGGCGTTTGAGTGATTCGTTTTCCTCTTCAAGAGCCTGCAAAACGGCAATATTCTGGGCAAGCTCCCTGTTTGCTTCTTTAAGCTGGAAATCAAGATTCGTATTGATGATCTCAAGCCGCTGACATTCGAAATTCACATCTTCAAGAGCTGCCATCAGGCGTGAGATCTGCTCTTTAAGAACATCTATATCGCTTTTATTTTCCGTAAGGCAGCCCTCCTTAAAAACAAATACAAAGGTGTAAAAGGGGCCGCAAAGCAGCCCCTCAAATTAAAATCATGCGTCTATATCGGTATCCTTTTCAATATAGAATCTGCCGAACCAATTAAACGATATGCTGTAAGCACTGTCAAGCTCTTCCGCAAGCGTTGTGGCATCCTCAGAAGCAATAGCGCTTTCGGCATTGACCTTCCAGATCGGTGTGCCGCTTGTGCCTACGAAATACATAATGTGATAACCGTACTGCGTTTGAACGATACCGACATCTCCGGCGCTGCGTGAGGGATCAAGCGCCCACGCTTCAAATGCGTCTACCATCTGACCGGGAACTACATCCTCGTAAAGACCGCCGTTTGACGCGGAGCCGGTATCCGTAGTGTTTTCCTCAGCAAGCGCAGCAAAAGAAGTTTCCGTTGCATCGCCGGCATTAAATTCATCTACAATATCCTGCGCAGTCTCATAGGCAGCGGCCCACTGCTCTTCCGTAGCGCTTGTAGCGTCTGTAGAATCATCGTCCGTTTCGGGAGCTATAAGGATATGACGGACGTCAACGCTTTGCGCATCAGGTACGGAAACAGGTTCAAGAACATAAACCACCGTTGTGGAATACTGATAAACATCCCCTGCTCTGCGGTCTGTGCTGAAGAGCCAGTCAAGGCCGGGATATTCAAGCTCTTCATCTTCGCTGTGTTCTTCACCGTCTTCATGGGTATGATCGGCGGCAGTTGCTATTGCATAGCCCGCGTTTTGAAGAACTGTTCTTGTGGCATAAAACTTAGTTGACGCCTCTGCCTGCGCATAATAGGAATTATTATAAACGCTGTCCTCGCTGTATTCTACGCAAAGATCTGTAAAGTTGGAGCCGTCGCTGTTGAGCGCCTCGCTGAAAGCGATTGCGTCATCCTCTGTGGAGGCTTCAAATATTCTGATGCTTACCGCTTCATAATCTTCAATATTTTCGTCACGGTATGCTTCAATATCCGCATCTGTATACTCTTCTTCGGAAACATTTTGGGATATTTCAGACTGATAATTCTGGGCAATATAAGAAATTGTGGCTTCGCGGCGGAAAACGCTTTCCGTTACGCCCTTGCCCATTGCCTGAACAAGATAGCCGGAAAGGGTATATCCGTAGCTTGAGGCAGTTGATTCATACTGACTGAGCGTATCTTCCAGTTCGGTCTGCTGGTCTTCGGTGATCTCCGGCTCCTCGCCGCCGTTTGCCTCAACAGCCTCATTATAATACATATACGTTGACTTGATGCCCTCAAGCACCTGCTCATTCAGATATTCCAGCCAGGTCATGACCTCTCCGTCGTCATTCGTTGTGGTCTGCTGAGAGAGAGGAATATCAAAATCAACATCCAGATTGTATTCTGCAAGATCAAGGCCGTACTGCTCATAAGAGCTTTGCGTAGACATGAGGTTATTATATGTATTGGCAAAATAATAATTGTAGGTTGAAACAGGGATCCTGATCTTTTCACCGTTATCGTCCACGATTGTAGCGGCGGTGAGATTGGCGGTCCACTGCAAGGTTGAGTGAATGAAGCCCTTGCGCACCGTACCCGTTGCAACATACGCAACAAGCAGCGCGATAACGACTACTACGGCAACAACGCTTTTGATCACTCTTGCGGTATTGGAAGCAACGCCGCTCTTCTTGCCGTTCAGCGAATCCAGCTTATTCTTTGCGGAGTCTATTTTTTTGTTGAGAGCGGCTTTGGCCTTTTCATCCGTTTCGGAATCGCGCTTTTCCCTCAGCTCTTTGATCTCTTTTTCAAGAGCGGCTCTTTTTTCAGCAGCTTTTTTTGCTTTCTTTTCCTGCCTTTCAGCCTTTTTTGCGCTTTTATCCTTCTTTTCCGAATCGGATATTGAGCCGCCGCTCAAAATATCCTCGTTCAAATCTTTTTTAGCCATCTTTTTTCATCCTTACCTGTAAACGAATTTATTTGTATACCATTTTACACTAAAATGTACAATATTACAAGAAAAATTTTATCAGTACGAAGTTTGCTGCGCTGCAACATAATCGCTGTTTGGATCGGCATAGTTTACGTTTTTGATGCCGAGGCCGTCCTTAAGCTCTGTAGCATCAAGCATTTGGAGCGATTGTTCGTTAAAGCAGTCCTGCTGCGCGTCATACATATATTCCGCCGATCTTGAGATGAAATACATAATATGATAACCGTGCTCGGATCTTACGATATCGGTATCGCCGTAGGCGCGATTGGGATCCATTGCCCAATTTTCAAACTCCTCAACCATTTGGCCGCTTGTTACGCCCATATAGCCGCCGCCGTAAAGGCCGCTGGAACCGGAAGAAGTGGATTCCGTATCGTCGCTGTATTCTTCAGCCAGTAATGCAAAGGAAAGCTCCGTTTTATCGCCGGCATTAAACTCGTCAAGTATCTGCTGCGCCTTTTCATACGCCGCGTTCCATTCCTCTTCCGTATATTCCGTTGTGGAGGAAGAGGAATCCGTTGTTGAATCGCTTTCGCTTTCCGATTCCGGCATAACAAGGATATGGCGGACGGAATAGACCTGGCTGTCCTCCACAAGGAAAGGCTGGCTTGTTTTGAGGATAACGTAAACCACGCCGACATCTTCGTTTGCATAGTACGTTGTACTGCCGACGGCGGTATTCTCATCAAACATCCACTGCGCGACCTCCTCACCGAAAGAGGTTTCAACATCAACGCGCGCCTGTGCAGCTTCTATGGATTCACTGAGGGCGGAAACAGCCTCCTCCTCCGTTTCAAAATAGCCTGCCGAAATGAAATTATCTATGAGATCGGCGCAGGCTTCCGGAATGAGCGCACGCATGGATTCCACATCGGTGATCTGCTGCATATACGCTTCCGCGTTGTCTATACTCTGCTGCTTCGTAGTATCGTCCGTTGTATCATAATTCATTTCAAGCAGCGCAAACGAGCAGGATTTATAATCGTCCTCATGCTCTGAAAAATATGCGTTTACTTCATCATCCGTAGGTCTTTCGGTAATGGCGTACTGGTTATAATAAGTACCTGCAATGTAATACTGCTCCATATAATTGCGCAGCGTTTCCAGCCCGCAGTAGGCGCCGAAGATCTGCTGCGAATATTCGTTTGCGCTGAGTCCTTCCTCCGAGGCGCTCTCTCTGACCAGATCAAGCTGGGATTCGATCTCTTCCTGCTGCTCCTGCGTAAGCGTGATACCTGCCTCAAGCCCTAATTCGTAATACATGGTATTGAGCTTGATGCGCTCTTTTGTGGTCTGCTCAAAAAGATCGAGCCATGATATTTCATTGCCGTCCGAATCCGTGGTGTACTGCGTTGAGAAATCCTGCGTTGAATCCAGATCATAATAGCCGTAATTGGCGTAATACGTATATTCGTATACGATACTGTCATAGTAATAATTGTACAGGCCGACCGAAACATCGATATCTCCAACCGTCATTGCAATATTGCCGGGATTCATTTTTTCGTTGCTGTTCGGCACCGTGTAATAGCGCACGCCGAGTATTACCAATACGGCAATGATCACCAGCGCAAGCAGAGTTGAAAGGATCACCGATACACGTTCCTTTTTTATAACGATATTCTGCGATTTTATCGCCGTATCAACATCGCCCTGCGGCATGCTGACGTTTTCCGCGCTGCTCTGCGGTGCGCTTTCAAATTCGAACTCGGCGCCGTTTGCACCTTCAAGCACACTGTTTTCAGCGGCAGGCGCGCTTGCGTCAAACTGCCAGTTATCGTTTTGCTCATACGCCACACCGCCTGAACCGGCATCCGATCCGTTCTCCGTTTCGGCAGCATCTGCGCCGTTTTCTGCGGGCTGCTCAAGCTCCGCGGTATCCTGCTCTGCCGGTTCGGATGGACTTTCCGTATCGTTGAGCTGCTGCGTCTGCTGCTCTTCACCGGCGTTTTCAGGCTCAGTATTCTTATCTAATTCTTTGTTTAGATCCTTTTCGCTCATAAGGACACTCCCTGCAAATAAAACTTAATTATACAGTAAGCATTATACACTAAGCGCTGATTTATTTCAATAATAAATAGTTATGGAATTATTAAGAATTTGTCATTTTAAATATTTGTGTTGAAAACGGGTATAAAATGTAGTATTATGAGAATGTCGCGGTGTGAAAACGCCGCAGATTATTTTGGAGAATGGTGCTTTATATGCAGGATATAAACCACAGGCAGGAAGGCCCGGCATGGCGCTGGCTGCTTGCCACGGTATTCCTTTTCCCCATACTGCCGGAATATATAAGCCCGTTTGTGCTTTTTGCGGCGTTCATTGTTTTTAAAGTGCAGTGGTCACGCGAGGGGCGCAAGGCTAAAGTGGGCACTTTGGGGAAAATGATCATGGCGTTTATGTGCCTGGCGCTGCTGAGCGTTTTCTGGAGCGACACCGTGCTTGACACGCTCGGCTCCGCAGGGCTTTGGTGGGCCGTTTTTCTGATGCTGGTTATGATAAATAACCTTGCGGATACACGCAAAAAGATAAACGATATCATCAAAGCCGCCGTTGCAAGCGCCGCAGCAAACGGAATCTTGGGCACATTGCAGATATGCAGCTATTCGCTTTGCACGGCAGGCTACATAAACAGCAATTTCGTGATACCCACCCCCATATACAAGGGGCTTGACAAGCTTGTATATACATGGCTTCCGTTTGAGATAAGCACGCACACGTTTGACGACCGTGCAAGCGGCTTTTTTTCAAACCCGAATCTGCTTGCCACCTATTTGATATTTGCATACCCGCTTTCCGTTTACATGTTTTTAAATGCAAAAACGAAAAGCCACAGGATACTTTATATCCTGTTTAATCTGCTGATCTCGGCGGGCTTAAGCTCCACAATGACAAGGGCGGGCTGCGTTATCGCAATAGCAGGCTGGGTATTCATGTTTATTGTGCTTATAAAACGCCACGGCAAAACGCTGTTTAAGATACTGATACCCACGCTGATGATCATCGTGCCCTCCCTGCTGATGCGGTACGGCCTTATAGCGATACCGGTGCCCCATTCAAACGGAGGCGCCGCCGCAAGCAGCGAAGCCGCAGCAGCGGCAGCGCATGCGGCAAAGCAATCCTCCGCGAACCATTTTGAGATTTGGCAGAGCGCTTTTGACTATATAACGGAAAACGCGCGGACATTTCTGATAGGCCTTGGTTTCGGGTGCGAGAGCACGGGCAATTTCCTTTTGGAAGAATACGGACTCAACAAACCGCACGCGCACAATTTTGTGCTGGAGATATGGGCGGAGCTTGGAATCATAGGCATAGCTCTGCTGTTTGCCGTGATCATCAAGGCGGTCATTACCCTGTTTAAAACAAAGACGCCGAGCGGTCCGAGGTACGATGTTATATTTTATATCTTTACAAGCCTTGGCATGTATCTGGGCTTCGGGCTTACGGATTACATATTCAACTCGCCTAAACAGATCATTCTGCTCATGATGCTGATCGGCCTGACGCAGGCTATAAGCAGGTGCTACGAGCAAAACGAACCTGCATATATAGATACGGGGCAGTTTGCACAGCGTATACCCGATACGGTCGGTACAACCTAAAATATACAAAAATTAACCGCTTTACGTAGCAAACGTAAAGCGGTTAATTTTATAATATTCCGTTCCTTTTCATCTGCCTGAGCAGGCGAACCGAACGGTAAAGCAGGTATTGATTATTGAAGTTTCCAAGCTTTTTGTGCCACAAAAGCTCGTTATATAAAGCATACATCTCTGTTTTCATATCGCAAAATACAGTGGGAACGATCTTTGCTTTGTAGTTCTCGTAAAGCTTCAGCTTCCTGCCGCAGGCGGAAAGGCAGAACAATTCGTATTCCGGCTCCGCCCACATAATGTTGAACGGATCAACAACGCCCACCAGCCTGTATGTATCGGGATCTATAAGCAGATTCGGCAGCCAGTAATCGCCGTGGATCAGTGTAGGCATGCCGCACGCATCATACAATATCTTATCCAGATTCCGAAAAGAAGCCTCTACGGCTTTAAAAACTTTTTTGCGTATGTGCCCGGCACGATATGAATTACAGGCAAAGTCATAGATATCTTGGGCAAACGAGCTGTAATAAGCATACCACGTATCATAGACCGCGTTGTCAACGGGGCCGAATTTGGCGTTGTGCACCGTATGCAGCTTCAGAAGATTATCCGTTACAGCATCGGCAAGGGCTTCTCTGTATCTTCGCGGGATATGCAGCTTATCGCCGCCGACGCCGTTAAAATATTGCATAACAAGAAAGGCGTTTGAATGATCGTCCGTACCGAAATGATATATTTTCGGCAGTCTGCAATCCACCCTGCCGGAAATGAAACTGATCTGCTCATATTCTTTTTGCAGGAGCTGAGGATACTTGCTGCATTTTACGGCAACGGCAAACGGCGCGTTTTTCAGTTGCGCTTTATATACAACAGCGCTGGCGCCGCCGCCGATTTGCTTTATGTTTTCAGGTATGAACTGTGTATTTGAGCTGAGATAATCCGTGATCTGATTTATTTCCATGGCAACGACCTCAAAAGATATGCTCAACAGGACGGACATATTTTTCAATGGCAGACAAGTTCTAACAGCCCAACTATAGCACAAAGTAAAAACGATTGCAACACTATGAAAAAGGCAAGGCTGCATTATAAAAACCGCTTTACGGATCAACCGTAAAGCGGTTTTATGGTTTATCTGCCGCGATCGTAAGAGCGGACGCGGAAATTGGCGCCGCACTGCTCGCAGATCTTTTTGGATTTTTCTATATCCTCAGGCGGGATAACATCTACAACCGTCATCCAAACCTGTGCGCCGCAGGCAACGCAGTCCTTTGTAAATTGAAGCATGGCGTCAAATGCTTTGCCGGGGTAAATATTTTTTGTGATCTTATCATATTTTTCGGAATCGGGATCGTTCAGAGATACCGAAATAATATCTATGACCGAGCATATCTCGGCAGCGGTAGGCTTTTTGTTTATAAGATCCGAAAGACCGTTTGTATTGATGCGCAGTTTTATATTGGGATATTTTTCTTTCATATATTTTGCGGTTTTGATCAGATTTTCATATGCGTTGGTGGGTTCGCCGTAGCCGCAGAACACCGCCTCTTTTACGCCGGTAAAATCATAGGCGTCAACAGCCGCCTTTATATCTGCAAAGGTAGGCTCCGTATCATGCCAAAGGCGCTTTGCATCGCCCACGGCGTCCGCCTTTTTGCGAATACAGAAAGCGCAGTTGCAGGGGCACTTATTTGTGATATTGAAATAGGTATTGCCGTACCAGCTGTAAATGATATCTGCCATTACTTTTCTATCTCCTTTTCAAAACGTAATTTGATCTTGGCGCGGTCAAGCGCGAACGCAAGAACGATGAAAACGACCGCGCTGCCTACTGCCTGAATGACATTCGCCGGCAGATCGGCAACAGCGCCTTCTCTGTAAACAATAAGATCGGTAAAGAAATAACCGAGTATCGTGATCATGCCGGAAATCACCGTTAAAAGCGCCGTACGAACGCTTAGGAGGCTCTGCAGTTTTTTTGAAACGAGCACAAACGGAACCGCGATAAGCACTTTAATGATTGCCGACGGAATGGCATAGACGGCAAAGCCCGAAACAAGATCCGCGCATGCCGCACCGATGGCGGCGGAGATAAACGCCCACGGGCCGCCCATAAGCAGCGCCGTAACATAGATCACAGCATCTCCAACGTGGATATAACCGCCCGCACCGATCGGAACATGCAGCATCGTTAGGCCAAAGACCATTGCCGCAAACATTGCGGAAAAGCAGATATTTTTCGTTGTTTTATTTACGCTCATCGTTTTATTCATAATAGATCACCATAGCCTTTCTGTGATTTTTCACACCAAATCGCCAAGCCTTTTTTCAAAGTCAACACCCTCCTGGGCATTTTTTTCATCCGTTACGCTGATGACATTTGATACGAATTCGCCCGCAAGCTGAGCCGCGTCAAATACCGATTTTCCTGTCAGCATCATACCCGTAAGGACGGCGGAAAAAATATCTCCCGTGCCGGAAAAATAACCGCCGCGCTTCGGTGCAAGGAAAGTCCTGCGCTCGTTTTGCGTATAGACCGTGCTGCCGATCATCTCACCCTGCTCCACGCCGGTGAGCACCACAGCACGATTGCCCTTGCCAAGCATTACACGAGCCGCTTTTTCCGCATCCTTTTCACCGGAGAGCTGCATGAGTTCCGTTGCATTCGGCGTAATGATATCCGCAAGGCATGCCAGCCTTTTTACCTGCGCGCACAGCTCGCCGTCAAATCCGTCATACAATTCGCCGTTATCGCCCATTACGGGGTCAACAACGAGCAAAGCATTTGTATCTTCAAAATATTCGATCACGGCCTCTACCGCCTGCGGCGAGGCAAAATAGCCGGTCAAAACGGCGTCAAAATCCGCCGAGAGCTTTTGCCATTCGGCAAAGCAAGGCTTTAGAAAAGCAGACATATCCTGCCTGTAATAGCTGCCGTATGCCGTTTGGTTTGAAAGTACGGCGGTCGGCGCGGGATGCGCTTCTATGCCGAGGGCGGCAAGGAGCGGGAGCTGAACGCCGAGCGAACATTTGCCGAAGCCGGAGATATCGTTTATAACGGCGCATTTTTTCATATAAATACACACCTTTTTGCAACAGCTGTTGATTTAAGTTCAAAAACATTATATAATACATGTGGCATTATTTATATACGCAATTTTAATATTTTTTTAGGGTACAGTTATGAGCAAATATGCAGAAGTATACGACTATATAAAGAACGAGATCAAGACCGGGCAGGTGGCATACGGCGGCAGACTTCCGTCCGTACGCAAGGCGAGCGAGCTTTTTTCCGTAAGCCGGACAACGATTCAAAACGCATACTTTGCGCTTGCCGAGGACGGCTATATCATCAGCGAACCGCAGAGCGGATATTATGTTTCCTACAAAAGCCCAAAAAGCAGTTCCCGGCAAAACACGCAGCAGCGAAACGAAGTGATTTATGATTTCAGCGGCAGCGAAGCAGACAGCGAAAGCTTTGATTTTGATGAATGGCGCCGGCATATGAAAGCAGCGCTCAGACAGAATGACAGACTGCTTTCCTACAGCGAAGCACAGGGAGAGGAACAGTTGCGGCAGGCAATATCGGAATACATACTTGAAAAAAGAAACGTAGCGGCATCGGCAGACAGGATCGTTATCGGCGCGGGCGTGCAGAGCCTTTTGCACGTGCTTTGCGCGCTGATAGACAAGGGGCAGACCGTATCTTTCCCGGACAAAAGCTTTGTGCAGGGCGCCGCGCTTTTCGAGGACTACGGCTTTGAGGTAAAATACCGCTATAAAGACGCCGGTATCATCTATGTATCCCCTTCTCATATGACGCGCTGGGGCGACGTGATGCCGAACAGGCGCAGGATAGAGCTTACAAGATATTCCGCACAAAACGGAAATCTTGTTATAGAAGACGATTACGAGAGCGATTTTCAGTACAACAGCCGCCCGACCCCTTCGCTTTATGCGCTTTCGGGCGGGAGCAATGTAGTTTATATAGGCTCCTTTTCAAGGCTTTTGCTGCCCTCCATAAGGATCAGCTTTATGATCCTCACGCCGGAGCTGACTGAAAAATACAGAGAACATTTATACAAATTCAGCCAGACGGCGAGCAAAACGGAGCAGATCGCCCTTTGCAGCTTTATACGCGACGGCAGACTGATGGCGCAGATCAGAAAAACGAGAAGATTTTATACTGCAAAAACAAAAATGTTTTACAACATATTGAAAAACACGTTTGGCGACTGTAAAATAGAGATAAGCGAAAATCTGCTTCAGGTTATTCTGCATGTTCCGTTCAGCGGGGAGATAAGCGATTTTGAAAGAAACGGCATAAAGCTTTATGTTGAAAAATATGAAGACGGCATCATCTCGCTTGTGCTCAGCCCAAGCTCAATCGCGCAAAATGCGCTTGAAAGCGCGGCAAAGGCTTTAAAAAAGTCAATAGAAAAATAGAATTTTTGTTCTAACAGTCCTTATTTATGTACTGTTGCTACATTGCATATTGCAATCCTTTTTGAAACGAGTAAAATGGGAATTGTAAGAAACGCCCCCCAAAAGAAAAGGAGAATGCAATATGAAAAATCTTGTTAAGCACTTTGTACTTTTTGTTATAACCGCCGCTGCCGGATTTGCAGCCATATCGCTGCCCTTCAGGCTGTTTGAGAATCTGAGCCAGCTTGAGATGCGCCTTGTGCTTGCGGGAGAGATCGCCGTGCTTGCTGTGATCCTGAGCGCGGTATTTCTGAGCAAAGAGGCGCGCGCGCAGAAAAAGCTTAGGAACGCCGCTTCAAAGGAAGCGCGCTGGAATGATATGCAAAGGCAGATCAGCGGTATCGGCGCCGGCAGTTATGACGGCGAAGAAAGCAGCAATATTGCCGCATAAGCCGCAACATATCGGTTTTGGCGTTTGCGGTTGAAAAAGAAAAGAGGAAGAATCATGAGCAATTTAAGCCCCTTTTGCACCTGCACAAATTATAAATGCAAGCTGCATCCGAGGAATCATGACAAGGGCTGCGCGCCCTGCATTGAAAAAAATCTGAAAACAAAAGAACTGCCAAGCTGTTACTTTAACCTGTTTGAGGACGCCGACAAACGCAAATCAGACGGTTTTGAGGCATTTTGCGAGCTTGTGCAAAATTCGAAGTGCAAAGAATGAAAGAGGCTGCCTCACGAAAGCGGGGCGACCTCTTTTGCTGTTTATAGCACAGTATTTTGACGTGTATTACGAAAATTACGGTGAGAATTATGAAAAACGCAGAGATCATCCACGGTAAAAACGTTAAATTCAAAACATCTTTCTGGAGTGACAAGCAGGAGCTTGTGCAAGGCGTGGTCATTCCCTACCAGCAGCGGGCACTTGGGGACGGCGTTGACGGCGCGGAGCCGAGCCGTTGCCTTGAAAATTTCAGAAAAGCGGCAAAGGCTTTGCAGGCAAGAAAAAGCGGGATAAAGACGCCCGTTTTCCCAACCGACAAATGGCATTACACAGATGAAAATGCCGACCCCGCCGCTTTCAAGGGCTGGGTATTTCAGGATTCGGACCTGTATAAATGGATAGAGGCGGCAAGCTATGCCCTTGAACAGTGTTATGACAATGATCTGGATAAGGAGATAGACAAAGCCATAACGCTGTTCCGCAGCGCGGCGGAGGACGACGGATATATAGACACCCTGTATACCATAAACGATCCCGCGGCAAGATTTACCAATCTGCGTGATTTTCATGAACTATACTGCTTTGGGCACCTTGCGGAGGCGGCGTGTGCGCACTACTGCGCAACCGGCAAGAAAGAACTGCTCAGCGCGGCGACGGCTTTTGCCGACCTGATCTGCCGCGAATTTGGTGCGAACGGCAGACAGGGGTATGACGGACACCCCATTGCCGAGGAGGGCTTGCTGAAGCTGCACGAGCTGACGGGTAATAAAGAATACCTTGAAACGGCACGCCTGATGATAAACAGGCGCGGCACGAGGCCGTATTATTTTGACACGGAGCACGGCGAGAATACGCCGCCGGACATACAGAAATATGTATACAACCAAGCGCATCTGCCGGTACGAGAGCAAAAGGAGGCCGTTGGGCACGCGGTGCGCGCCGTATACCTTTACACGGCGATGGCGCACCTTGCGCGGCTTGACGGCGATGAGGCGCTGTTTGCAGCCTGCGAGGCGCTTTTTGACGATATAACGCAAAGGAAAATGTATATCACGGGCGGCATAGGCTCCACAAAAAACGGCGAGGCGTTTACATATGCCTATGACCTGCCGAACGCCACGGCATATGCGGAGAGCTGCGCGGCGGTGGGCATGATCTTTTTTGCGCGCAGAATGATGCAGGCAGACGCAGATTCCGGCTATTTCGACGCGGCTGAAAAGTGCCTTTACAACTGCGTGCTTGCCGGAATGGCGCAGGACGGAAGATCCTTTTTTTACACCAATCCGCTTGAAGCCGAACCGAAAACGCTTGCGCTTGACGAACGGCGAAGCCACATTAAGCCCGAACGGCAGAAATGGTTTGACTGCGCCTGCTGCCCGCCGAACATTGCCCGCCTGATAGAAGATCTGGGCAGCTACTGCTTTGCGGAAAGCGAAGATACCGTTTTTATCAATCTGTATGAAAGCTGTGTGGCGGACTGCGCCGCCGCTGAAATCGAAATTAGCAGCGATTATCTGAAAAGCGGGAAAGTAAATGTAAAAATAAAGCCGAAAAAAGCTTTCACGCTTGCGTTTCGCATTCCGGGGTGGTGCGATCATTTTAAATTCAGCAAAGAGAATCCGTTTATCAAAAAGGGCTACGCTTATTTTGAAATTGACGGTAAAACTACGATAGAAGCCGAATTTGAAACGCGCGTAAAGATCATGCGCTGCAACCCGAAAGTGCGGGAAAATATAGGAAAAGCGGCGATCATGCGCGGGCCGTTCGTCTACTGCCTTGAGGAGGAGGACAACGGCGCGGAGCTGCACATGCTGCGCCTTGCCGAGCACCCGAAATTTGAATTTGACGGTGAAAATATCTTGGCAAACGGGTATCGCGAAAAGTTTACCGGAAGCGTGCTTTACAGCGAATACAAGCAGCCGGTGGAACGGCTTGTAAGGCTGAAATTCATACCGTATTACAAATGGGCAAACCGCGGCGAAAACGAAATGGCGGTCTATATAAGATACAGATAGCTTGCAAAATACAAACCGCTCGACCGGCAATATAGAGTATAACAAAGACCCCGTCCGTTTTGGACGGGGTCACAGCGTGTAGAAAAAGGTGTAAATTTAGAAAAGCGGGCAGTCCTACACGCTGAGG
>OIXS01000460.1_pt1 | contig 25462 bp, 20 predicted proteins | sample 1587841 | NCBI WGS metagenome assembly OIXS01 (sample SAMN03283254) | human gut metagenome | biome: human-associated habitat; material: feces | host: Homo sapiens | place: USA | collected 2013
ACGCCGGGCCGACTCACTTCGGATCGGGCGCTACACCAACTTTCTCGACATTACCTGGCCTTTCTCCGTCAACTGCCGCTTGCTACATAGGCGGCTACATTGCCGTAAGGATAGGCGCCCGCGCGGACATGAAAGCGGGGCGCAATACCATGCGCCAAGCACACGCCATGCAGACGGCCCCAAGAGAGTCGCCCGCTCTATTCAAATGGATGAAAAAGATTGAGGCCCGGTGACTTGAATCAGAGGTCATCCCGGGCCCATCAGAGCTCGTAGAGCTCTTGGTTGCTTTGGTCTCGCTCTTCACGGCGCTTATCGAACTTTCCGAGGCACTCAAGCAGCATTCGAAGCATAACAAGTCGCTGCCATTAAGGCACCGACCTCTTGACCAAGCAACGGCGTTTCCCAGCTCTCCAGAACTTGGGCTGCCGTCAACTTTATTCTATCCGCGAGCATCTGGTTTACCAAATGGATTTTCGGTAAAGGAAGCACGGCACGCCCGCAAAACCACTACGCCCCAAGTGCCGCCATGGGAATCACCGCCACGCCGTCGTCGCGTGTGTAGGCAATGCTCCCCTTTCCAACCACGACCGCCAAAAACGCCGGCGCGGCATTCTGGGCGGCAGGATTGGAGAGCACTTTCCTCTCCAGCGCCTTGAGATTTCTCGCTCCATCGTCTGCTTTCGCATCACTCAGCTTGACCTCGATGGCTCCCCAGCGCCCGTCGTGCTCAACGATCAGATCGACCTCAAGGCCCTTCTCATCTCGGAAATAATGGACACTGTTGTCGACACCGCCGTAGGTGGAAAGGAACACGCGCACGTCGCGCAGGACGAGATTCTCAAAGAGCATCCCCAGCGTTTGCATATCGCCAAGCAGCCGCTCAGGGGTAGCCCCCAGCAACGCCGCCGCAAGTGACGGGTCACAGAAGTAGCGCTTGGGGCGCACGCGAACGCGGGCCTTCGAGCGCATGGGCGGCTCCCATCCGCACAGGTCCTCGGTCAGCTTGAGCCTGTTGAAGAGGTCCAAGTACGCAGCGATGGTCCTCTCGTCGGGGCCCGCCTCACCGTACGAGGCGTCCTTTACGAGCGTCTTGTACGTGACAGCCTGGCTCTCGTTCATGGCAAGAGCTCGCAAAAGGCCGTGTGCAAGCTCGGGCGACATGCCCTCGTCCAGCACGTTGACGTCGAGCACCGAGTGCACGTACTGGCTTGCCGTCTCTCGCGCAAGATCTTCCGAAAGCCCAAGATTTGCAGGCCAACCGCCCCTGCAGCACCAGCGGGCGACGTCATCCACCGTGCTCTCGCGACGCTGAGGGGCAAAATCCTCGCCCTTAAAGAGGCTTGCCAGTGACACGAGCGGCTCGCCGTCGCCCGACTCACACAGGGCCATGGGGCGCATTGACAGACGGGCGATCCTACCCGTGCCGGAATGACGAACATGGCTGCGCTCCTCGCTTTTGAGCGCGGTCGAGCCCGTGAGCAAAAGTGTCCCCCGTTCGTTGCCGCTCGCGTCCACGAAACGCCGGGCGGCATCCCAAACCTCGGGCACCTCCTGCCATTCATCGACCAGGTGTGGCGCATCGCCGATGAGCGCCAGGCTTGGGTCGACCTCTGCCGCCGCACGCTGCGCAGGCTCATCGAGCCTGGAGACGCTCGCCGAGCGAGAGAGCGCCGTCCAGGTCTTGCCGCACCATTTGGGGCCGTTGATCTCCACACAGCCAAACGCCCGCATAAGGGTGTCGAGGCGCTCCTCTATGAGCCGGGGCCTATATCCCTTTTGGGTCAATCTCTTTGGTGCATCCATAGACGGCCGTCCCTCTCTATCACGCGATATGCGAAATTACGCCATTCTCAATGCTGATTTTACGCTACTTTCAATGTAGTTTTTACGCCATGATAGATGTAGTTTTTACGCCATTTTCATTGAAGGTTTTACGCTTGGCATCCTTAGCGCGACCCATTCCGAGCATCACATCAGAGCGTGCTTGGTTATCTCCGCTCGCACATCTCGGCAAACGAAATCAGCTTGGCATCTCCCCTGCTCGCCGCAGCTTCCTGACATCCTTGCGTAAAGCCTCGCTTCGAGAAGATCGCATAGCTTTTGTGCTGCCGCCTAAAGAGCTCGCTTCGATGCACGAGCTTTTGCAGCACGTCTTCGCCCACCGGTTCATTGCGCCATTTGCACTCCGCAAACAGAGCAGTGCTCTCGCCATCGTCAACAATCAAGTCGATTTCTTCCTGCGTATGCGTGCGATTATCCGTCCCCCACCAGCGCCCGACGCTCGCCGGAACCACATCGAGCTGGCCCGCGCGCGCGAGTTCGTACACGTATTGTCTGCATATAAGCTCAAAGACCGTACCCATGTAATCCGATACGTGTGGCTCAATGCGCTTATACGCCATCTCGGCCATATCGTTTTGAATCAGCCCGATGTTCTGCGGAACAAACTTGTACCAGAACCTAAACATCTGATCGCTCAGCAGATACACGGCTCGCTTATTACTCGTCTCGTTTAGGGGCAGCTCGCGCTCGACAATCCCAAGCGACGCCAGCTTATCCACATAGCTCTTTACGTTGCTCGCAGGGATTCCCGTAGAGCTCGCAATCTCCGAGATCTTCGAGCGCCCCTGAGCAATTGCTTGCACGATCGCATCATATTGCTCGGGATTGCGGCACTCCTGCAATAGCAGGTTACTCGGCTCCTCAAAGAGATAGCCCGTAGGAGTAAGAAAAAGACGTTTGATGTTGTCCTTGAGCGGTGCGGCAGGATCGACTTTCTCGATATATGCAGGAATGCCACCCGTCATGCCATAGCAAACTGCAGCGTCTTCGCGACCCATGCTCTGCCACAGGCCGAGGGTCGTCATAAAATCGAGCGGCATGATCTTAAACTGGGCCGTACGCCTACCGTATAGCGGACTCTCGTAGCCCAACACCTGCTCTTCCATAAACGAAAGCGACGACCCGCACAGGATAAGCATAAGCTTGGTCTCTTTGTACAAGTGATCGATCTTGTCTTGCAGCAACGAGCTGATCTCGGGATTCGATTGGGCGAGATAAGGATACTCGTCGATCACGACAATCAAACGTTCCGTGCGAGCCATGGTAGCCAACGCATCGAACGCCTCGTCAAAACTACGAAACGACACGCCAGCAACACCAACGGAGCCCGCAAGTATCGCCTGGCTAAAGCCATGCAGGTTTGCCTCTGCATTGGTACGACGAGCTTGAAAGTAAATAGCCTTCTTGCCTTGGATAAACTCTGTGATAAGACGCGTTTTGCCCACGCGACGGCGGCCGTAAATCACAGGCATCTCAAAGGAGCCCGTGCCATACAGTCGATTGAGCTCGGACATTTCCACTGTTCTTCCGATAAACATAGGGCCATCCTTCCTTTGCGTTATAGCTAGCTATATTATACCTTCCTATAATATAGCTAGCTATAACGTAATTCGACAAGCGGCGCACACGAAAGGGGCGGTACACCACCGCACGTGGACCGTTCCGGAAAATGCATCCCGTTCTGGAGCCAAAAACTGGGCCGTAGTTTCCGCCAAACATGCCATCCGTTCATCCCATTCTGAGGCTTGAATCCGGAACACAGTTTCCGCTCCAAACAAAAGGCCCCGGCTCGCGATGGAGCCGGGGCCAAAGGTGCAGCATATACAGTTGGTGTTGTGCGCGAACAGCCCATCAGCAATGCCGTCTGCGCCCTACCCACGGTGACGGGCGCGGCTGTACGGCGTATCCACCATGGGCAGATCCGGACGCAGCTTGCCGTCGAATGCGCGATAGGCGTTCTGCACGGCGGGCGCCGTGGGGATCGTTGCGATCTCGCCAATGCCCTTGCCGCCATATGCCACGGGCAGCAGCTCGTCCTTCTCCACGTAGATGGCGTGGATATCCGGAATCTCGGGCGCACGGAACAGCCCGAGCGTACCGTACCTTGCCTGGGGCACGCAGTCCTTGAGCGGCCAATCCTCGGTAAGCGCGTAGCCCATGCCCATGAGCACGCCGCCTTCGATCTGACCCTGGATGGAGATGGGGTTGACCACCTTGCCGGAATCGTGCGCGGCATAGACCTCGCTCACGCGACCGTCATCGTCCAGAATGACCACATGCGTGGCAAAGCCGTAGCAGATGTGGCTCTTGGGATTGGGAACGTCGGCGCCCAGCTTGTCGGTCGGCTCCAGGTACACGTAGCCAAACTCGCATCCCTCGAGCGCCTTGATGGCAGCCGCGGGATCCTGAGGATGCATACCCTGGCCGGCGACGAGCTCCTGCGTGTGCAGCTGATAGGCGCGACCGTCGTCGTACTCGATCTTGACGCCGTCGCCATGCGCATTCACGGGAGCGGCGGGCGCAGACTTGCCGGCCTCGATATCAAGCATGGCATCGCGCAGCAGGAAGGCGGCACCGCGCACGGCCTCGCCGGTCACGACCGTCTGACGCGAACCAGACGTGGTGCCGGAGTCGGGAGCGTTCTCGGTGGAGCACTCGCCGTTGGCAATGCAGCGAAGCGGCAGGCCGCATGCCTCGGCAACGTCCTGCAAAAAGACCGTGTTGCAGCCCTGGCCGATGTCGGACGTAGCGGCATAGACCACAGCCACGCCGTCCTCGATGCGAATCTTGCAGCGGCCGGCATCGGGCAGGCCCACGCCCACGCCGGCGTTCTTCATGGCGCAGGCGATACCGGCGTGTCCGGGATGCGCATAGTAGGCATCCTTGACCTCGAGCAGCGTCTCCTTCAGCGCCGTGGAGCAGTCGGCAATCTGGCCGTTGGGCAGAACCTCGCCCGGCTCGATGGCGTTACGGTAGCGAATCTCCCACGGATCCAGGCCGACCTTCTCGGCAAGCAGGTCGATCAGGCTCTCGAGCGCAAACTCGGACTGGCAGACGCCAAAGCCGCGGTACGCGCCGGCGGGCGGGTTGTTGGTGTAGTAGCCAAAACCGCGAATGTCGGTGTTCTGGTACTTGTAGGGGCCGACGGCATGCGTGCAGGCGCGCTCGAGCACCGGGCCGCACAGCGACGCGTAGGCGCCGGTGTCAAAGTTGATCTCGCAGTCCAGACCGGTAAAGTTGCCCTCGGCGTCGCAACCCAGTGTAAAGGTGCCGTCCATGGCATGACGCTTGGGATGGAACGCGAGCGACTCGGCGCGCGTGAGCTTGCACTTCACAGGACGCTGGAGCTTATAGGCAGCAAGCGCGGCCAGGTGCTGGATCGAAACGTCCTCCTTACCGCCAAAGCCGCCGCCCACGAGCATGGTCTCGACGACCACGCGCTCGGGCTCGTTGTCCCAGCCAAACATGTGGGCACACTCTTTGCGCGTGTCGTAGGCACCCTGGTCGGTCGACTGCACCTTGACGCCGTTCTTGTACGGGAAGGCAACGGCGCACTCGGGCTCCAAGAAGGCATGCTCGGTAAAGGGCGTGGTAAAGCGCTGCGTCACGGTAAACGCGCTCTCTGCCAGCGCCTTGGCGGCGTCGCCGCGCGTCACGTGACGGCTCTGGCACACGTTGTCCTTGAGCTCCACCGTGTTGCCAAAGGCAAAGAAGCTGTCGTGCAGGCGCGGGGCGTCGGCAGCCCTGGCCTCGGCGATGTTACGCACGGGCTCCAGCGGCTCGTAATCGATCTTTACGAGCTTCTTGGCCTTCTCGAGCGTCGCTTCGTCCTCGGCGACCACCAACACGATGGCGTCACCCACGCAGCGGGTGATATCGCCCGCCGCAATCATGACGTCCCAGTCCTGGATAAGGTGGCCGACCTGGTTGACCGGCACGTCCTCGGCGCGCAGGATGCCCACCACGCCGGGCAGGGCCTCGGCCTTGGAGGTGTCGATGGAGAGCACACGGGCGCGCGGGTACTTGGAGCGCACGGCGCTGGCGTAGGTCAGGCCCGGCTGGTCGATCTCGTCGATGTCGTCGGGGTACTTGCCCTCGCCGAGCACCTTCTTGCGCACGTCAATACGGAAGGCGCGCTTGCCCACGCCGTAGTCGTCGCCGCGCTCCAGATCCTCGTCGATCTGCTTTTCGCCGCGGAGCACCGCAGCGGCCAGCGCAATGCCCTCGATAATCTTTTTGTAGCCGGTGCAGCGGCAAACATTGCCGCGGATGGCGTACTTGATCTGCTCCTCGGTAGGCTCGGGATCCTCGGCGATGAGCGCTGCACCCGCCATGACCATACCGGGGATACAAAAGCCGCACTGCACGGCGCCCACGGCGCCAAAGGCGTACACAAAGGCCTCGCGCACGTTCTCGGGCAGGCCCTCGACAGTCACGATGTCGCGGCCGGCGGCAAGGGCGGTGGTCAGCACGCACGCCTTGACGGCCGCACCGTCCACATGGATGGTGCAGGTGCCGCAGGCGCCCTCGGAGCAGCCGTCCTTGGCGGAGTGAATGTGCAGGTCGTCGCGCAGATAGCGCAGCAGCGGTTTGTTTTGGGTCGTCGTGTGCTCGACGCCGTTAACGGTAAAAGTGAATTCCTGTGCCATGGTGATTCCCTTCTACACGCCGGCGGCGATACCGGTGCGGTCGTGGATGGCGCCATGCGGGCAGACGACGGCGCACATGCCGCACGACAGGCAGTCCGTGCCGTCGATATGGGCGCAGTTGTCCTCGATGCGGATAGCGCCGGCAGGGCACTTTTTGGCGCACATGCCGCAACCGATGCAGCTGGTGTCGCAGATCTTGCGCGCAATGGCGCCCTTATCGGTGTTGTTGCAGCGCACCAGGATGTTCTGGTAGCCGGGAACGAAGGCAATCACGCGCTGCGGGCACGCCATGCCGCACAGGCCACAGCCCGTGCACTTGGAGCGATCCACGCGGGCGATGCCATCGACCAGCGCAATGGCGCCGTAGGGGCAGGCCGTGACGCAGGCGCCACAGCCAATGCAGCCTTCGCTGCAGCGGGCGTCGCCGCCTGCGGAAGCGCAACCACTTCCGCAGGCAACGTAGGCCACGTTATGTTGAATGGATTTGGCCATAAGAGACTCGCCTATTTCTTAAGAAGGTACGAATAGTTGTCGCGCACGGCCCTGATGGTCAGGCGGACGGCCTCGGGAAGACCGGTGTTGACGGCATCGACCGAGACGGTGCGGACCGTGCCGGCGACGCGAACCTTAAAGTGGTCCTCGTCCACGGCCAGGAAGCCCTCGTTCTCGGAGTTCTCCATGTCCTGCTCGCTCCAGAACAGGGTGAGCTTGTCCTTGTAGGGACGACCCTCCTGGTAGGGGCAGAACACGGCGCAGTTACCGCATTCGTTGCACATGCCGTCGACATGGACGACCTGATGCTTGGCCAGGCCCGGCACCTTAATTGCCACGTTGGCGCGGTTGGGGCACACATCGCAGCAGACCTCGCACACCGAGCCGCAGCCCAGGCAGCGGGTCTTGGTGCAGTTGCGCTTGTCGCGGCACAGCGACCCCTTGCGCTCGTAGCAGGTGTCCTCGCGGCCGGCCTGCTCGTTGCAGTCGGCGTACTTGTTAAAGTCCACGCCGGCGATGGCGCGGGCGACCTCGGCGGCGTCGGCGATAGCCTCGACCACGGTGGCCGGACCGCGACGGCAGTCACCGGCAGCCCAAACGCCCTCGACGCCGGTGGAGGTGGCGGCAAGGCGGCCGCGACGGTCGTGCTCGACGCCCGCGGCGTCGTACAGGCTGGCATCGATGCCCTCGCCCACGGCGCAGATCACCGTGGTGGCGGGAAGCTCGACGGTCTCGCCCGTGGCGACGGGGCTGCGGCGGCCGCTTGCATCCGGCTCGCCAAGCCCCATAACGTCGCAGGTCAGCACGGCGCCGTTGAGTGCCTTGGGCGCCAGCAGCTCGCAGAACTCAACGCCGTCGGCAAGAGCAAGATCAAGCTCTTCCTCGTCGGCGGGCATCTGCTTCTTGGTGCGACGATACACCAGACGCACGTTCTTCACACCAGCCAGGCGCTTGGCCACGCGAGCCGCATCCATAGCGGTGTTACCGGCGCCAATGACTACGACATCCTCGCCCAGCTCGAGCTTCTCGCCCTTCTTGGCGGCCTCGAGGAACTCCAGCACGTCGAGCTCTGCACCCTCGCCCAAGCCCGCAGAGCCGGGCATCCAAGCACCGGTGGCCACGACCACGTTGGTAAAGCCCTGGGCCTTGAGCTCTTCAATGGAATCCACGCGAGCATTGAGCTGTACCTTGGCGCCAAAGGCCAAGCAGAGCTCGGCATCGTGAGAGATATCGTCACTGGCGATACGGAACTCGGGGATCACGTGACGGACCACGCCGCCGAGCGAATCGCGGGCCTCGAAGATGGTGACGGGCACGCCGGCACGCGTCAGGAAGAACGCCGTCGCCAGGCCGGCCGGGCCGCCGCCGATAACGGCAACGTTGCGCTCGCCGTCGTTGGCGATGGCCTGGGCGCGCAGCTTGGGCAGCACGGCCGTCATGGCCTCGCGGGCGGCCTTGAGCTTGCTGGCGCGGATCTGGGCGCCCTCGGGCTCGTAGAACGCACGCTCGCAGGCACGGCCGCAGGGATGCGGGCAGATGGTACCGGTGATGAACGGCAGGGCGTTGCGCTCGATGATGATGTTGAGTGCGTCCTCGTAGCGGCCCTCGTCAACAGCCGCCAGATAGGCGGGAATATCCTGCTGGATGGGGCAGCTCGTGCGGCACGGCGTGGTAAAGCAGTCGGAAAGCGGGCTCTTGCCGGCGACCTTGCGGTCGGGCAGCGGGCGCAGCGGCTTCTTGTAGAGCGGGTTGGTGAGCGAGTCGGTCTGGATCGCAGTCACGGCCTCGAGAGAGACGCCCGCGAACGGCTTGCCATCCAGGTCGGTAAACTCGCCAGCCATCTGGCTAAAGCGCTCGTAGCCACCAGGCTTGAGTACGTCGGTCGCCAGGGTGACGGGCCAAATGCCGGCATCGTACAGGGCGCGGATGTTGTAGACCGTAGCACCGCCAGAGTAGCTAATGCGCAGCTTGCCATCGAACTGCTCGGTAATGCGACGGGCGGCCTCGATGGTCAGCGAGAACAGCGAACGGCCGGACATGTACATCTCGGTGGAGGGCAGCTCGTTCCTCGTCACGTCGACGGGGAACGTGTTGGTCAGCTTGACGCCAAACTCCAGGCCGCGCTCGGCACACAGGGCAATCAGACGCTCAAACATGGGCACAGCGTCGACCCACTGCAGATCCTCGCGGAAGTGCGTGTCATCGAAGACGATGTAGTCGAAGCCCAGCTCGTTGAGGCGCTGGCGAGCAAACTCATAGCCCAGCAGCGTGGGGTTGCACTTGATGTAGGTGTTGAGACCCTTCTCGGTAATCAGATAGGTCGCGATGCGCTCGATCTCCGCCGGCGGGCAGCCATGCAGCGTGGACTCGGTAATGGAGTTGGAGACGCGCGCCGGGATGGACTCGACAAACGCGGCATCGACATTCTCAAACTTGTCCAGGTTAGCGAGCGCCCACGTGCGGCACTCGTTCCAAACCTCGGAGCCGCTGGCGTCCTTCATGCCCTCAATGTATGCATCGACCTTGGGGCTCTTGATGCCCTCGAGGTCATAACCCACGGACATGTTGAAGACAAAACCATCCGGGCTGCCCAGGCCGTACTCGCGAGCGATCAGGTGGCAGGCAAACCATGCCTTCACGTACTCGGCAAAGGCCTGCGGAACCTCGAGCTCGGTCGACCACTCGCAGTTGTAGCACTCGTCCTGCGCCACGATGCAGGGCTTGTTCACACACTTGGAGAGCTCCTCGCCGTCCATAACCTGAACGGTCTTGAGCTCAAAGAAGCGGGAACCGGCCACGTAGGATGCCACGATGTTCTGGGCCAGCTGCGTATTGGGACCGGCGGCCGGGCCAAACGGAGTCTCGATGCGCTCGTCAAAAATGGGAAGCGCGCCCTCCTGGTTGGTCGTGACCATCTTGCGCACGCCAAAGACGGCGCCCTGAGTCTTGTGCTCCTCGATGATCCAGTTCATCAGCTGCGAAAACGGGATCGGCCTCATGATGTCGCTCATAATGAGCTCCTCTCTGTAACGCCCGGCGAGACCGCGCGACGGGCGCAAATACGGTGTAGCGCTAGCACAGCGCCGGCGACCCCGCGGAGGCCGCCTATACGCGCGTCGAACGCGGCGAAACATCCGACGCGCGTGAATCTACTTGTAATTAGTAGGTGCGTTCGTTGAGCGTGCTCCAGAGCTTCTTGGACTCAGCCATGGTCCACGCGTTGATCTTGTCCTCATCAATGCCAACGAACTCGCGATCCTTGTACAGGACGCGGCCGTTGATGATGGTGGTGCGGCAGTTTTTGCCCATCATGCCAAAGAGCATGTGGCCGTCGATGTTCTCCTCGCTCAGCGGCGTAAAGGGCTTGTAGTCCATGACGATGACGTCGGCGGCAGCGCCGGCCTCGAGCACACCGAGCTTGCGATCGAAGTACTTGCTGGCCATCTTGGCGTTGTTCTCGAACAGCATCGTCATTGCCTCGCACCAGCCCACGTTGGGCATAGCGGCGTTGTGACGCTGAATGATCAGGAAGACCTTGAGGCTCTCGAGCATATCGTGGGTGTAGGCATCGGTGCCCATGCACACGGGGATGCCGCGGCGGAAGAACTCGAGCACGGGGGCGCAGCCTACGGCGTTGCCCATATTGGATTCTGGGTTGTTGACGAGCCAGGTGCCGGACTCCTTGACGATATCCATCTCGGCAGGCGTCACGTGGATGCAGTGGCCGAGCATGGTGTCGGGACCCAGCAGGTTGTGCTGCAGCAGGCGCTCGACGGGGCTGATACCACCGCGGTTGAGGCGGGAATCCCACACGTCGTTCATGCCCTCGCACACATGGATGTGGAAGCCGGTCAGGCCGTTGTTGGCCTCGGCCATCTTATCCATGGTCTCGTCCGAAAGTGTAAAGGTGGCATGTCCGCCAAACATGGCAGCGATCATGTGGTTGTCGTTGTCGCGACGCTCCTTGGCGGCCCACTGGGCAAATTCGGCGTTCTCGGCAATGGCCTGGTCGCATTTTTCCTGGCCGCGGCGATCGGAGACCTCGTAGCACAGGCACGAACGCATGCCCAGCTCCTGAGCTGCATCCTTAATGGTAAAGAGGCTTCCCGGGATCTCGCAGAAGCTCGCGTGGTGGTCGAAGATCGTGGTGACACCATCGCGAATGGAGTCCAGAATCGTGGCATAGGCGCTTGCCTTGGTGCCGTCGAGTGTCAGATTGTCGTCGATCTTCCACCACTGCTGCTCAAGATTCTCCAGGAAGTTGGTGGGGTTGCAGCCCTTAATGGCAAGGCCGCGGGCCAGACCCGAGTAGATGTGGGTGTGGCAGTTGATGAGTCCGGGCATGATGAGGTTGCCCTGGGCATCGACGTACTCGGCATCCGGGTACTTGGCCTTGAGCTCGCACTCGGGACCTACTTCGACGATCGTATCTCCGTCAATGGCGACCGCACCGTTTGGAATGAACGGGGCCTGAGCATTGCGGGTAAAGACGGAACCGTTAGCGACCAGAAGCATAAATGCTCCCTTCAACATCAGGGGCGGGGTTTGACACCTCTGACATGGCGGAGTGCGAAGCGCCGGCCTACACCGGAAACGGGCCCTCTCCCGTCAACGCTTCACCAAAGGGACAAACCCTTTGAAGTGCGGCTTGGCACCGCATGACGTCGGCGGACGAGGCGATGCGCCCGCCGACGAATAGCACCGAATTGGTTACTTCTTGCTCTCGGGCAAGACCAGATCCACGGCAGCGTCCTTGGCAGCATCGATGTGCTGAGCCACGACCGGCGTCTGCGGAAGGATCAGGTTAAGGACAATGGCCATGATGGCGGTGGGGGTTACGGCATTGGAGCCGATGACTGTGGGCACCCAGGTGGGCATACCCTCACCGGCAAGGCAACCGCTGGCCATCCAGATACCCAGGCCAAAGACGACGGAGGTACCGACGATGGTGGTGGTGCGCTGCGTGAGGCCCTCGCGGGTGAACATGCGCACGCCGTTCATGGTGATGGTGCCAAAGACGCCGACGGTCGCGCCGCCGATGACGGGCTGCGGGATAGCGGAAAGGACGGCAGAGAGCTGCGGGAACAGGCCGGCGATGGCAAAGACGGCCGCGATGATCACAAAGACCCACTTGTTGACGACCTTGTTGGAGCAGATGATGCCCACGTTCTGGCCAAGGGCGCTGGTGGGAAGACCGCCCAGCAGGCCGCCGACCATAGAGGTGAGGCCCTGGGACACGATAGCGCCGGAGAGCTCGCGCTCGGTGGGCATACGGTCGATGGAGCCCAGGCAGGCGGCAGAGACGTCGCCGATAACCTGGATGGCAACCATGGGGAACACGACGGCAAGGGTAATGCAGACCTCGGGATCAAACTCGAGCGCATAGGGCATGAGCTTGGGAAGGGCGAAGACCTGGGCGGTGGCGACGCTGGAGAAGTCGATCATGCCAAAGGGGATGGAGACGATCATACCAACGATCATGCCAAAGAACACGGATCCCAGCTTGAGCGTGCCCTTGCCAAAGTTGGCGAGCGCAAAGACCACGGCGAAGGTGATAAGAGCGACGCACCAGGCCTGCGGGGTGCCCCACAGCGGCGTACCCATACCGCCGGCCATATACTTGACAGCCGTGGGATAGAGAGAGACGCCAATGGAGAAGATGACCGTACCGGTCACGACAGGCGGGAACAGCCACTTGATCTTGCTGTAGGCCAGACCAAAGAGGACCGCGACGGCGCCGCCGACGATCTCGCCACCCAGCAGCGCACCAAAGCTAAAGCCCGAGGCACCCATGGCCTGCAGGGCCGGCAGAAACGCGAACGAAACGCCCATGACGATGGGCAGGCCGCCGCCGATGCGACGGAAGGGAGCGAAGGCCTGAAGGGCCGTGTCGATCGCCGAAAGAATGAGCGCGACCTGGATGATGTCGGTGCTCTGCTGGCTATTAAAGCCGTAGACGCCGGCCATGATGACCGCCGGGGTAATGATGCCGGCAAACGATGCCAGTACGTGCTGAAGGGCACACGGGATCATTTCCTTAACGGGAGGCATACCTTCGCGAGTGAACAGGGCTTCAGTGCCGTTCGTAACCGTCTCCTGGGTCATTTGACCACCAATCCTCGAAGTAGTTGTTTTCGCATCTAACGCTCTATTGTGACGCAGTGCGGGGTTGAGGTTGTGCCTCCATTGCATATCGTATTAAAGATGATTCTCATTCTCAATAATAATTTTTTGTTATCAGACCATTCTTCAGCTGAAATAACGCATTTCCGCAGGTCAGGAAAGTGTCTGGTCAAAATAACATCTAACTTTTCTTTTGGTCAACCGTTTACCGCTAAATTCCTACCGTTCGTCTGCATTACGCAATATACCTGCGGATATACGAGATGGTGGGCAGCGTGTTACCATGAGAAAAAATTGTTATGAACATTTCCGTTTTCACCCAAAGGAGTTGCCCGTGAACGAGACCGTACGCCGCTTTTTGCCGATGGTCGATTTTCTGGAGCAGATACTCGGCAAAAACAGCGAAATCGTGCTGCACGATTTCTCGGATCCCGACCACGCCATCGTCGATATTCGCAACGGCATCGTGAGCGGCCGCAAGGTCGGCGGTCCCGCCACCGATCTGGCACTCAAGATCATGCACGACGCCAAGTATCGCGACCTGCCGTTTATTACGGGCTACGAGGGGCGCAGTGCCGGCGGCAAGACGTTGGAGTCGGCGACGTACTTTATCCGCGAGAATGACGAGATCGTCGGTATGCTCTGCGTCAACACCGACCTCTCGACCGTACGCTCCATCAACGCCATGGCGCAGCAGCTCATGGCGTGCTTCGACGCGGCGCCGACGCGCACGGAGCCCGCCCCTATCGAGGTCGAAAGCCTTTCGGAGTCCACACAGGAGCTCATTGACCGCAGCATTGCCGAGTTGCTGAGCGCGCGCGGGCTGGATGTAGCGTCGCTTGGTCAGAGCGACCGCGTGGACGTCATTCGCCACCTCAACGGCAACGGGGTGTTCATGCTCAAGGGCGCCGTGGCCTGCGCCGCCACCGCGCTGGGCATCTCGGAGCCCAGCGTCTACCGCTACCTGCAAAAAGTTCGCAAGGAGGGCTAACGAACAAAATGGAGCGCGGCTCCACAAGCGATCCGTCACTTAACAAAAGACCCTGCAGCTCGCACGCGCTGCAGGGTCTTTTTGCATGTCATGTTTAGTTGTTGCCAACGCCTTAGAGAGCGGCGACGACCTCGATCTCGACCAGACCGCCAGCCGGAAGGGCGGCAACCTGGAAAGCGCTGCGCGCGGGGAACGGGGCCTCGAACTTGGAGGCGTAGATCTCGTTCACGGCAGCGAAGTCGGCAATGTCGGCCAGGTAGACCGTGGTCTTGACGACATCGGCAAACGTAGCGCCGGCGGCAGTCAGCAGGGCCTCGACGTTAGCAAGGGACTGCTTGGCCTGGGCCTCGACGCCCTCGGGCATCTTGCCAGTTGTGGGGTCGATGCCCAGCTGGCCGGACAGGAACACCATGTTGCCGGTCTGGATACCGGGGGAATACGGTCCGATGGCTGCGGGTGCGTTATCGGAAGACACGACGGTCTTGCTCATGTTTTTCTCCTTACGATCAGATAGAGAGCGTGAGCGCGGCGTTCGCACCGGGAGGCACAATTCGGTCTGAACACCGCGCTTGATTTGGGATAGTACTCAAGGTTTCTGTTTGATGCAAGAATATTATCAGCTGGAGAGAATATTTTATCGCCCAACGGCGCCCGTTGGCAGCTGAACGGTTCTCCACGGGGTCAGCCAGCCTAAGCTGCTGAAGACTTTATCCCGCTTGGAGCACGGGCATCGCCTGCCGCAACGGCACCACTATACTTTTGAATATCTGAGCATTTTGAAAGGCAGGATATGACCGCAACCGCCAGTCGAACCACCAACCGCAGACCCGAGCTTTTGGCGCCCGCCGGAGGGCCCGAGCCCTTTGCCGCCGCGCTCGCTGCCGGGGCAGACGCCATCTACTGCGGCATGGGCAGCTTCAACGCCCGCCGCAAGGCAACCAACTTTACCGACGAGGCCTTTGAGCAAGCCTGCCGCGCCGCGCATCTAGCCGGGTCGCGCGTCTACGTCACGGTAAACATCGTCATCAAGCAGTCTGAGATGGGCGATGCGCTGCAACTCATCCATCGCTGCTCCACGCTGGGCGCCGACGCCTTCATTATCCAGGACTGGGGTCTGTTCTTTGAGGTCAAGCGCACCATGCCCGGCATCGAGACACACATCTCGACCCAGGCGAACATCCACGACGACCGCGGAACCCTTTGGTGCCGTGAGCAGGGCGCCGACCGCGTGACTCTCTCGCGCGAGCTCTCCATCGACGAGATCGCCGCCATTCACAACGCCGCGCCCGATGTGGACCTTGAGGTCTTTAGCCACGGTGCCATCTGCTTTTGCTACTCGGGTCTGTGCCTGCTGTCGAGCTTTGCCATGGCTGGCCGCTCGGCCAACCGCGGCATGTGCGCCCAGCCCTGCCGCCTACCCTACAAGCTAATTGACGAGAACGGCCGCTCGCTCTCCCCTGCCGGACGCGAGCGCGCGCTGTGCCCGCGCGACACCAACACTTCGCAGCTTGTTCGCCGTCTGTATGACGCCGGCGCCGCATCGCTCAAGCTCGAGGGCCGCATGAAGGCCCCCGATTACGTGTATTCCATCGTCGACGTGTATCGTCATCAGATTGATGACATGCTGGCCGATGTTTCGACCTCTAAGGATGAGGATGCGGCCCGCCAGCGACAGCTCAAGCGCTGCTTTAACCGCGACTTTACGCACGCCTACCAAGACGGTACCTCGGGTGACGAGATGATGAGCTACGAGCGCTCCAACAACCGCGGCCAGATCGTGGGCACGGTGCTGGGCAGCCGCCCGGCCAACCGCGATGTGCGCGGCCTCAAGCCCGACGACCGCCGTCGGCGCGCCGCCATCGCCCGCATTGAGTTGTTTGAGCCCGTGGGCAAGGGCGACCTGCTGGAGCTTCGCCACGATAACGAGTTTGACCAGTTCCTGACCACCATTGCCGCCGATGATGCCGCCGCCGGTGACATCATCGAGTGCCGCGTGCCTCGCAGCATGCCCGAGGGCTGCCGTGTGCGCGTGATTCGAAGCCAGCGCGCCATTGACGCTGCCGGCGCCGCGCTCAAGCGCGATGTGCTGCGCCGCCGCGCCGTTGATGTAACCGTTGTGGCGCGTTTGGGCGAACCGTTTGCCGTCACGCTTACTTGCTGCGACGCCCCTTCGCTTACGGCCACGGCCACGGGCTTTACCGTCGAGGCCGCCAAGACCCGCGCGGTCGAGGCGTCCGATCTGGTAGAGCATGTGGGCCGCATGGGGTCCTCGCCCTTTGAGTCCGCGAGCTTTGATGTGGCGCTCGATAAGGGCTGCGGCATGGGCTTCTCCGCTGTGCACAAGGTGCGCGCCGCCGCCTGCAAGGCGCTGGAGGAGGCCATTCTGGCACCGTATGACGAGCGTGCCCGCACGCTCGAGCTGCCGGTGCTCGACAAATGTACGCGGCCCATGCCCGAGCACTACCGCGACGAGCCGCAGATCTGCGCCACCGTCACCTCGCTCGAGGCCGCCGAGGCAGCGCGAGCGGAGGGTGCAACGCGCATCTACATGACCACCGACGCGCTCGATGCGGCCGAGCTCTCCCCCGCCGATGCGTTTGAGCAGGGCATCGTGCCCGTGCTCGACGAGGTCTGCCGTGCCGTTGACCACGAGCGCGTCGACCCGTGGGTTGTTGCCGGCGCCACGGTCGCTATTGGCAACATCTCTGAGCTTGCCCTGGCCGCCCAGGTTGGCGCCACGGCCGAGATTCGCTCTTGCCTGCCGGTGCACAACACGCCCTGCATGGAGGCGCTTGCCGAGCGCGGGGCCGGTGCGTTTTGGCTCTCGCCCGAGATCACGCTCGACGAGATTGTCTCGTTCGGCGCCGCCGCGCCCGCGACTCTGGGCATCACCGTCTTTGGCCGCCCACGCGTCATGACAAGCGAGCATTGCATTCTGCAGGTTGCCAACGGCTGCATCCACGATTGCGCCAACTGCCGCCTGCGTGCCCGCAAGCTCTCGCTCAAGAATATCGACGGCAAGGTCATGCCCGTACGCACCGACATCCATGGCCGCTCTCGCTTGTACGATGCTTACCCCATCGACCTCACGCCGCAGGTACCGCAGTTGCTCGACGCCGGCGTCCGTCGTCTTATGGTCGACGGAACCTTGCTCGAGGCCGATGAGATTGGCCGTGCCGTCGCTCGCGTCCGTCGCGCCGTCGAGGCGGCTCAAGCCGGCCGCAAGCCCGCCGCCCGCCTGCGCGGCGCCACCTCGGGCTGCATGTTTGTGGGAATTAGCTAATCGAAAGGCTTACACGTGAACGAAGAACCTCAAGTCCTCTACTGCGACGCCTGGCTCATGGCTATCGATAAGCCTGCCGGCATGATCGTCCACGGTGACGGCACCGGCGAGCGCACACTTACCGACTACGCCAGCGACCTGCTGCTGGCGATGGGCGACGGCTTTGCCGCGACCGACATGCAACCGCTCAACCGCTTGGACCGCGACACCACCGGCGTGGTGTTGTTCTCGCTCGACAAGCGGACGCAGCCCGCTTTTGACCAGATGGTCATAGACCACGCATTCGAAAAGCACTATCTGGCGCTCGCCGAGGGCAAGATCGACTGGAACGAAAAGCTCATCGACAAGCCCATCGCCCGCGACCGCCACGACAGCCGCAAGATGCGCGTCGGCGCCAGCGGCAAGCCGTCTCAGACGCGCGTGAAGGTGCTCAAGCGCCTTAAGAGCCGCCGAGGCCTGCCCACGCGCTCGTATATCGATGTCGAGCTGCTCACCGGCCGCAAGCACCAAATCCGTGTGCACCTGGCAAACGAGCATCATCCCCTGGTTGGCGACGACCTATACGGAACGCCGCGCCCCTGCGGCCTGATGCTCCACGCCCACAGCGTGTCCTTCACGCATCCCGTAACCGGCGAGCACATCCACATCGAAGCCCCCTGCCCCTGGGAGCCCTAAACCACCATAATGGGGACAGGCACCTTTGTGGTGGTTTTGCCGCAATGGCCCAGCCACGGTCCCAAAACGTCTCGATCTGTAACAGTTAGAACCCATTTTCCGGCCTATCTGTTACAAATCGAGACATTCGAATCCCCCTCAAGGGAAAATCTCAATCTGTAACAATAACTCGGCAAAATCGGCCCAAGATGTTACAGATTGAGATATTCGGATCCCACCGGAGAAATCATCTCGATCTGTAACATCTGGAGCCCGCATTTTGACCTTCCTGTTACAGATTGAGACGTTATGGGACCAACAGGAAAAATATCTCAGCTTGTAACATCTGGAACCCATATCCCTCTCTTCCTGTTACAGATCGAGACAAATCCCCAAACAGCAAAAGGCGGCAACGTCCCTGGTGGACGTTGCCGCCTTTCCATTGGCAAGACCCTTCCGCTCCCGCTACTCGGTAGCCTTGTCGAGAGGCTTCTTAAGGAAGCTCAGAACCAAGCAGCCGACCACAGCGCCGATAGCAAGGGCCAACAGGTACTGCACCGGGTTCGTGATGACCGCGATAACCCAGGCGCCACCGTGCGGAGCGGGGCTCGCGCAACCAAAGAGCATCGACAGACCGCCGGCGGTCGCAGATCCCAGGATGCAGGCGGGCAACACGCGAAGCGGATCGGCCGCGGCAAAGGGAATGGCACCCTCGGTGATAAACGACAGACCCATGATGTAGTTCACCAGGCCTGCCTTGCGATCGGCCTCGGTCCAGCGGTTCTTAAAGAACGTCGTGGAGAGCGCGATGACCAGCGGCGGTACCATACCGCCCGCCATGACGGCAGCCATGATCATATTGCCCTGCAGCGTTTGCTCGGCAAGGGCCGCGGTGCCAAAGACATATGCGGCCTTGTTGATGGGACCACCCATGTCGGTCGCCTGCATGCCGGCGCAGATAATGCCCAAAAGAACGATACTCGTGCCCGAAAGACCGTTGAGCGCGCCGCTAATGGCGGTGTTGATAACGCCCATAATCGGGTTAACGGCCATCATAAAGAGACTCGTAAAGAGAATGCCCAGCACGGGGTAGATGAGCATGGGCTTGATACCGTCGAGCGACTCGGGTAGCACGCTTGCAGCCTTCTTGAGCGCATTGACGATAATGCCGGCGGCAAAACCGACCAGCAGCGCGCCCAAAAAGCCAGCAGAGACAAGCTGAGCCTGGGCATCGGCATCCATTGCCGTGGTGAGATAGCCCAACGTAAAGCCCTGCTTTGCAATCCAGCCACCCACAAAGCCCGCGGCCAAGCCCGGACGGTCAGCAATGGACATGGCAATATAGCCCGCAAGGATGGGGAGCATAAAGTTGAACGCCTGGTTGCCCGCAAGGTTAAAGAAGGCCGCGACCGGAGTGCTGTGGCCGTATGCGCTCGTGCCCAGTCCCGCCTGGTCCAGCAAGAACGAAAGCGCCATGAGGATGCCGCCGCCAACAACAAAGGGGAGCATGTGCGAAACGCCGTTCATCAGGTCCTTATAGACCCTGCGGCCCAAACCCTCGGATTCGCCCTCGGCAGCCGCCTGTACCGCGGCGCCGCCGGACACATGATGAATAGGCGCATTGCCCGCAAGCGCAATATTGATAAGTTCCTCGGCGTCATTAATGCCACGCGTCACCGCACAGGAGTAAACCGACTTGCCATCGAAGCGATCGAGCTCGACATTTTTATCCGCCGCAATGATGACACCCTTGGCACCAGCGATGTCTGCCGCGGTCAGTACATTTTTAGCGCCGCCCGAACCCTGAGTCTCGACCTTAATGCTCACGCCCATCTTGGCTGCCTGGTCTTCCAACCCTTTGGCCGCCATAAATGTGTGAGCAATGCCCGTTGGACATGCCGTGATGGCAACGACATCGTAAGTGCCGCCCCCAACCTTCTCGTTTGCAGCTGACATGTTTCCTCCTTTTGCACAAGCAGGCCCAGCCCTCCCCTTCTGAGGGTCACAACCTGCGTATTACCTTGTGTTTGAGTGATTGATAGCGCCGAAGTGACGGCGCTTTTAAGCGATATCTATACGATGGCCCCGGCGGGCATGATCACGTCGTATGGAAACAGGGGTACTGGGAAATCATGCCCGACGGGGCCATCGGAACCACCACAATGGGGACAGGCACCTTTGTGGTGGTTTTGGCCTTACTTCGCCCTGTCGCTAGACCGTGATGACGTTGTCTATCGACTGGTACTTGGCTGGCACCTCGCCCGCGGTAATAATCGTTGCGTCGCGGAAGTCCGCGAATTTTACGGGAGCCACCATGCCAAACTTACTGGCGTCCGAGATTACGAAGCGTTTGGCTGTATGGCGCATCGAGATACGCTTGACCTGCGCTTCCTCGATATCGGGCGTCGTAAAGCCCTGCTCAGCGGCAATGCCGTTAGAACCCCAAAAGCCGCAGTTAAAGTTGTAGCGGTCTAGGGTTGCCAGAGCATCGGGGCCAACGAGCGCCTCGGTCTCGGGTTTAAGCTCGCCGCCCAGCACCACGGTGCGCATGCCGCGCACAGCGAGATGCTGAGCATGGAGCACGGAATCAGTCACATAGGTGACCGATTCGAGATGCGGAAGATGCTCGATGAGTCTGAGCGTTGTCGAACCCGAATCGATGTACACAAAGCTCTCGGGCTCCACGAGCGCTGCGGCGCGGGCGCAGATACGCTCCTTGTCGTCGTTATGGAGATCACTGCGCTCACTGATCGTTAGGTCGCGCGTCACGTGCGCGCGCTCAAGACTTGTCGCGCCACCGTGCACCTTGGCGATGCGGTGCGCTCGGTCGAGCGTCTGTAGGTCGCGTCGAATGGTAGAGGCCGTCACGCCCAGGGCCTCGGCAAGTTCCGGCACGGTAACCGAGCCGGCCTGCTGCACCATCGACACGATCGCATTGAGCCTATCTTCCGCAAGCATCGCTTACTCCTCCTCGGGGTAGACGACTCCCCAATCGGCGCGGAGCTTGGTCATGAGCTCCATCACATCAGAAGCATAATCCAGAAGCTCACGCTTGGAATCGTCGCCGGCGACGGCCTGCTCGAGGTCAGCCATCTCGTAGCACAGGGCATAAGCCTCGGTGCCAGCGTGGACCTCCTCACGGCGACCGTCCGCAGTCCACACGATGGTCGCATGGTCGGCGCGCGGATACTCGTTGACCTCGATATAGCACTTGTCGAAGCTAATGACCGAACGCTTGGGCTGCTTGGAGTGGAGCGTGAGGCTCACCACGCCCAGCTGCTGTTCGGCATTACGGCAGACGATGCCGCCTGCAACGTCCACGCCGGTCTTGCAGGTGTTACCCAGAGACACGACCTCGACGGGCTGGCTCGCCATAAACAGGCGCATGACGGACAGGGCGTATACGCCAATATCGAGCATGGCACCGCCGGCGAGGTTGCGATTGTAGAAACGGTTGGTCAGGTCGCCGTACTCCTTGTAGCTACCAAAGTTGAGCTGAGCGAGGTTCATGCGGCCAAACTCGCCGGCATCCATGCGGCGGCGCAGCTCTTGATACAAGGGCATGTGGAGCACCGTGGTAGCGTCCATAAGAACCACGTTGTGTTCGGCGGCAATGGCGCGGGCCTCTTCGAGCTCGGCGGAGTTGAGCGTGATGGCCTTCTCGCAGAGAACGTGCTTGCCGGCCGCCAGGGCGGCGCGCAGATAGGTGATATGGGTGTTGTGCGGGGTGGTGATGTAGACGGCGTCGATGTCAGGATCGGCGTAGAGATCCTCAACCGTGTCATAGACCTTCTCAACGCCATACTGTTCTGCAAAAGCCTGAGCCTTGGACAACGTGCGGTTGGCAACGCCCGCGAGCTTTCGGCCGGCAAGGGCAAGGGACTGAGCCATCTGGTTGGCAATAACGCCGCAACCGATCACAGCCCAACGGAGCTCGGGAGCCGTAAAGATGTCGTTAGGGAACGGCTTGTCCTGGACCGAAGCAAATGCTGCTTTGGCGGCTGCCGCGGCGTCGAGTGGAGCCTGCTTGGAATCTGCCATTATGTGTCTCCTGTGTCATAGAACGTCTTGCATTTCTGACAGCTCTATATTCGCACAAACACGCGCGTTTGTGCGCGTTTTTGCGTATCTCACCGCTAAACGGTCATTATTGCCCCGTAAACGGCGCATATATACGCATAGGTGCGTAATTAAACGCAATCTAACGCGCATAAACGCGCACACAAGCAATTTATACAGCACGACCCGCTCATTTATGCTTACCCAGTTAGGGTACTCATTTAAGTCTGTCCCAAATGAGTGGGGATAGAAAAAGGCCCGGGTGCCGTGGCATCCGGGCCTTTGCTAGCAACTTGATGTTGCGGGCAGCTTAGAACTTGTGGCCGCACTTCTTGCAGACGCGCAGCTTGTTCTTGCCGTCCTTCTCGTGACCGACGCGGGTAACCTTACCGCACTCGGGGCAAACGAGATTGACGTTGGAGGCGTCGATGGGAGCCTCCTGCGAAACGATGCCGCCCTGCTGGTTGGCAGCGTTGGGCTTGACGGCCTTCTTGACGACCGAAACGCCCTCGACAACGACCTTGTTCTCGGCGGGGAGAGCACGCAGGACAACGCCCTGCTTGCCGCGATCCTTACCAGAGAGAACCTGGACCTTATCGCCCTTCTTGATATACATATATCTCCCCTAACTACAGGGTCTCGGGAGCGAGCGAGACGATCTTCATGTACTTCTTGTCACGAAGCTCGCGAGCGACGGGCCCGAAGATACGGGTACCGACGGGCGAACCATCGTTGTTGATGACAACGCAGGCGTTCTCATCAAAGCGAATGTAGGAGCCATCCTTGCGGCGGATCTCCTTAACAGTGCGAACGACGACGCAACGGACAACGTCCTTCTTCTTGACGTTGGCGCCAGGGGTAGCCTCCTGGACAGCACCGATGAACACATCGCCGATGCCTGCATAACGACGCTTGGAACCGCCAAGCACCTTGATGCAGCGAATCTTGCGAGCGCCGGAGTTGTCGGCGACGTTCAGCATGGTTTGCATCTGAATCATGGTAGATGTTCCTCCGAACTAAGAACCGAAGAGAGGTGCGCAGCCTTTATGCGGCCCGTGGTATGCAAGCCAGGCATACGCACATCTTCGGAAACGTACAAGTCGTAAGAGCGACTGCTTATTTAGCGCGCTCGACGACCTCGATGAGGCGCCAACGCTTCATCTTGGACATAGGACGGGTCTCCATAACGCGGACGGTGTCGCCCACGCCAGCCGTGCACTCCTCGTCGTGAGCGTGCAGCTTCTTGGAGCTGGTCATCATCTTGCCGTACTTGGGGTGACGCTTGCGCTCGGTGATGGTGACAACAATGGTCTTGGCACCGGAGACGGAGGTAACGACACCCGTACGGACCTTACGCGAGTTACGCGAATCAGTCATGTTCTCTCCTTAGGTCCTACTCGGCGACAGCGGACTTCTCCGCTGCGATCTCGCGGGCGCGCTGCTCCGTGAGGACGCGAGCGATGTCCTTCTTCACGGTGTTGACGCGAGCGGTGTTGTCCAGCTGGCTGGTGGCCATCTGGAAACGAAGGTTAAAGAGCTCGGCGCGCATTTCCTTCAGCTTCTCAACGAGCTGAGCGTCCGAGAGCTCACGAATCTCTGCGGGCTTCATTAGTTCTCCTCCTTGGCGGCGGCGGCGTCCTCAGCAGCCCACTTGGCCTCGAGAGCGGCCTCCTCAGCCATCTCCTTCTCGATGCGCTGCTCAGCGTTCTTGGCAGCAACAATCTTGGTCTTGATGGGGAGCTTGTGCTGCGCAAGACGCAGAGCCTCGCGAGCGACCTCCTCGGGAACACCCTTGACCTCGAACATGATGCGGCCGGGCTTGACGACGGCCACCCACTCCTCGGGGTTACCCTTACCAGAACCCATGCGAGTCTCGGCAGGCTTCTTGGTGATGGGCTTATCGGGGAAGATCGTGATGTAGACACGACCGCCACGCTTCATGTAGCGGGTCATGGCAATACGAGCGGCCTCGATCTGACGGTTGGTGATCCAATGGGCCTCGAGAGCCTGGATACCAAACTCGCCGAAATGCAGCTCGGTATTACCCTTGGCCTGGCCCTTCATGGAGCCACGCTGCACCTTGCGGTGAAGAATACGCTTAGGGGCAAGCACTACTGACCCCTCCTCTCGGAGTTACGACGACGAGGACGGGAAGAGCCCTCGAGTGCAGGGTTGGGAACAGGCTGGCCCGGGAGCTTCTCGCCCAGGTAGATCCAGACCTTCACGCCGCAAGCGCCCATGGTGGTGCTGGCGACAGCCGTGCCGTAGTCGATCTTGGCACGGAGGGTGTGCAGAGGCACGCGACCCTCGCGGTACCACTCACGACGGCCCATCTCGGCACCGCCGAGACGACCGGAGCACTGGATACGGATGCCCTTAGCGCCGGCCTTGCGGGCAGACTGGACAGCCTTGCGCATAGCGCGACGGAAGGCAACGCGGCCCTCGAGCTGCTCGGCGATAGACTGAGCAACGAGGTTGGCGTCGAGCTCGGGGCGCTTGATCTCGACAACGTCGACGGAGAGCTGGCCCTTGGAGACGCCAGCGACCTTCTCGAGCTCGGTGCGGAGGGTATCGATCTCGGCACCCTTCTTACCGATGACAACGCCGGGGCGAGCGGTGAGGATGATGACCTTCACCTTGTCGCCAGCGCGCTCGATCTCGACGCGGGAGACAGCTGCGCGGGAAAGACGCTTCTCGAGGTACTTGCGGATCTCGAGATCGTTACCGAGGGTCTTAGCGTAATCCTTCTCTGCGAACCAGCGGGAGCGCCAGTTCTCGGTGATGCCAAGACGGAAGCCGGTGGGGTAGACTTTCTGACCCATACAGCTTTACGCCTCCTTTCGAGGAGCAACGACGACGGTGATGTGGGAAGTACGCTTCAGAATGCGAGAAGCGGAACCCTTGGCGCGGGGACGGATGCGCTTAAGCGTCGGACCCTCGTCAACATAGGCAGCGGCGACAACCAGGTTGTCGGCACGCAGACCGTTGTTGTTCTCGGCGTTCGCAACGGCGGAACGGAGAACCTTCTCGACATCCACGGCGACGGCGCGGTCGCAGAAGTGGAGGATGTCGAAGGCCTGAGCGACAGGCTTGCGGCGGATCAGATCGACCACCAGGCGGGCCTTGCTGGGGGAAACACGCACGTACTTAGCGACGGCGCGAACCTCGGTGGCCTCAGTTTCAATAGACTTAGTTGCCATTTACGGTTAACCCCCTATTTGGCCTTGTGGCCACGGAACGTACGAGTCGGCGCGAACTCGCCGAGCTTGTGACCAACCATGGACTCGGTAACATACACGGGCACATGCTTGCGGCCGTCGTGGACGGCGATGGTGTGACCAACCATCTCGGGGAAGATGGTGGACGCGC
>OIXS01000468.1_pt1 | contig 25220 bp, 18 predicted proteins | sample 1587841 | NCBI WGS metagenome assembly OIXS01 (sample SAMN03283254) | human gut metagenome | biome: human-associated habitat; material: feces | host: Homo sapiens | place: USA | collected 2013
AGATATCTGTATGGGGGTATATGACCGTTTGGATCCGATTGTAAAGGGAAAACCGGCAAAGATTTTTTTATTGATCGGTATCAATGATGTTTCTCGGGGAACGTCTGCGGATAAAATTATTTCAGAAATAAGTATGATTGTTCGGAAAATAAAGCAAGAATCTCCAAAAACAAAATTATATTTGCAAAGTGTATTGCCGGTGAATGATTGTTACGGTATGTTTAACGGGCATACATCACGCTGGCAGGTGGTAAAACAAATTAATGATTTGTTGGAACCATTGGCGGTAAAGGAAGGAGCTGCCTATATTGATTTGTATAGTCATTTTGTGGAGAAAGAGACAGGTAAGATGAATCCAGTATATACTAATGACGGATTACATTTATTAGGAAAGGGATACTTGCTGTGGCGTGATATTGTAAAACCTTATGTTGACCAGAAATGAAGAAGACATTAATACTGATTTTATGTTTGTTTCTTTGTACCGTTTCATTTGCACGGAAGCGGGTGAAGGTTGCTTGTGTAGGTAATAGCATTACCTATGGCATAGGTGTATCCGATCCTGATAAGGAGTCCTATCCTGCCCGGTTACAGCAAATGCTGGGTGAAGGGTATACGGTGGAGCGTTTTGGAAAGCCGGGAGCTACGTTGCTGAACAAGGGACACCGGCCTTTTATGCAACAGAAAGAGTTTAAGGATGCATTGGCTTTTGCCGGTGATGTAGTGGTTATTCATTTAGGAGTGAATGATACAGATCCGCGTGATTGGCCCAATTACCGTGATTTTTTTATAGCGGATTATCGTGCACTGATTGATTCGTTCAGAGTGGCGAATCCTGAATGTCGTATTTTGATTGCCCGTCTGACTCCGATTGCCGACCGCCATCCGCGGTTTGAGTCCGGCACACGCGATTGGCATGATGAGATTCAGCTGGCTATAGAAACGATAGCGAAATACGCACAAGTACAGTTGATAGATTTTCATGCACCTTTATATCCATATCCTTTTATGTTGCCCGATGCTGTCCATCCTGATAAGGAAGGTGCGGCTGTCCTGGCAAAAACGGTGTATGAAGGCATAACCGGTGATTTTGGCGGTTTGCAAATGCCGGAAATTTATACGGACAATATGGTATTGCAGCATGGACGTCTGCTGACTATTCAGGGAAAAGCGGATGCCGGTGAGAAAGTAACTGTTTCCATAGACAGGCAGCAACTTCAGGCTGTGACGGGAGCAGATGGAAAGTGGGCGGTGGATGTCCGGCCATTGAAGGCGGGCGGTCCATATACGCTGACTGTTTCTACAGAAAAACGGAAACTGGTCTATGAAAATGTGTTGGCGGGAGAAGTGTGGCTCTGTTCCGGACAATCGAATATGGAGTTTTATCTGAATTGGAGTGCGACTGCCGCACAAGATGTTCCTCAAGCTGCAAATAGCAATATCCGTTTATATGATATGAAAGCCCGTTGGCGTACGGATGCGGTGGAGTGGGATGCTTCGGTACTCGATTCATTGAATCATCTGCAATATTATAAGGATACACGGTGGACAGTTTGTTCGCCTGAAACAGCCGGTAATTTCTCGGCGGTGGCTTACTATTTCGGAAAGAAATTGCAGGATAGTTTGCAAGTCCCTGTAGGACTGATTTGCAATGCCATTGGCGGATCTCCTACTGAAGCATGGATAGACCGTAGTACATTGGAATATCGTTTCCCGGCTATCTTACGTAATTGGATGCAGAATGATTTTATCCAAGACTGGGTGCGTGGGCGTGCTGCCTTGAATGTAAAGCAGTCTTCCAATAAATTGCAACGCCATCCTTATGAGCCTTGTTATTTGTATGAATCGGGTATCCGTCCTTTGGAACAGTTTCCGGTCAAAGGCTTTATTTGGTATCAGGGTGAGTCTAATGCCCATAATCGGGAGGCTCATGAAAGGTTGTTCAGATTGTTGGTGGAAAGTTGGCGCAAGAATTGGGGGGATGCGGAACTTCCATTCTATTTTGTCCAATTGTCTAGTATAGACCGTCCGTCATGGACTTGGTTCCGTGATAGCCAGCGTCGTTTGATGGCGGAGATTCCTCATACCGGTATGGCTGTCAGTTCAGATAGGGGAGACTCATTGGACGTACACCCCAAACAGAAAAGAGAAGTCGGTGAACGGTTGGCTGCATGGGCTTTGAATAAAACATACGGATATAAAAATGTCATTCCTTCGGGACCGCTTTATAAATCAGTCGTATTTAGTGGAGGTGCGGCTTATATTTCTTTTGATTATGCGGAGGGGTTGTCCACTTCGGATGGGAAACCGCTTCGTACATTCGAAGTGGCAGGTGATGATGGATTATTTTATCCGGCACAGGCTGTTGTTGAAAACGGTAAAATAAAAGTATGGAGTGACAAGGTGAAAGAGCCGGAAACGGTTCGTTACGGATGGCAGCCATTTACCCGTGCCAATCTGGTAAATGGCGCCGGTTTGCCTGCATCCACATTCCGGGCTGAATAGTATATAAATTAATAAAGATAGGTAAGATGAAGAAAACATTAAAAGTTTTGATGATGTTAGGATGCTTTCCGATGATGCTCAGTGCAAAGGAGTATAAGAAATCAGAGAGTCTGAGTCTTGATAAGGGATGGGAGTTCGCCCAGGTCGGCCGGAACGAATGGTTGCCGGCTACGGTGCCCGGAACGGTGCATCAGGATTTGATTTCTCATAATAAGCTGCCCAATCCATTTTATGGGATGAATGAGCAAAAAGTGCAGTGGGTAGAGAATGAGGACTGGGTCTATAAAACTACTTTTAATGTGACGGATGAGCAACTCTCGCGGGATGCTGCCTTGTTGATTTTGGAAGGGTTGGATACGTATGCGGATATTTACCTGAACGGCTCTTTGTTGGAACGTACGGACAATATGTTTGTCGGCTATACTCTTCCGGTAAAAGAGGTGTTGCGGAAGGGAGAAAACCATTTGCAGATTCTGTTTCATTCACCTGTCAAGCAAACTTTACCCCAATGGGAAACCAATGGTTTTGATTATCCTGCTGATAATGATCATAGTGATAAACGGGTTAGTATCTATAGCCGTAAAGCGCCTTACAGTTATGGCTGGGATTGGGGAATCCGCTTGGTAACCAGTGGTATCTGGCGGCCTGTGACACTGACTTTCTATGATGTGGCACGCATTGATGATTACTATGTACGTCAGGCTTCGGTAACAAAAGATCTGGCGAAAGTTGAAAACCGCCTGACTGTAAACAGTGTTTCTGCAACTCCTCAGAAAGCGGAAGTAACCGTTGCTTATTCTTATAAGGAGGGTGAAAAGGTAACCGAACAGAAAGAGGTGACATTGCAGCCGGGAACAAACCATATTCTTCTTCCCATAGAGATACGGCAGCCTCATTTATGGATGCCTAATGGTTGGGGGGAACCTGCATTGTATGACTTTGAAGCCGTAATAAAGGTGGATGGTAAAGTGATAGCTTCTCAAAAAGAGCGTATCGGACTCCGTACAATAAAGGTGGTGAAAGAAAAAGACGATCAGGGAGAATCCTTCTATTTTGTAGTCAATGGTGAACCTATGTTTGCCAAAGGCGCGAATTTTATCCCGGATGATGCTTTGCTGCCTAACATTACTGAAGAACGTTACCGCCAGTTGTTCAAGGATGTGAAAGATGCCAATATGAATATGATTCGTGTATGGGGTGGAGGAATTTATGAGGATGATGCTTTTTATCAGGCGGCGGACGAGAATGGAATTTTAGTTTGGCAGGATTTTATTTTTGCCTGCACTACTTATCCGTCCGATCCTGCTTTTATGAAACGGGTAGAGGCCGAGGCGGAATATAATATCAAGCGTTTACGGAACCATGCCAGTCTGGCTATGTGGTGTGGAAACAATGAAATTTATGAAGGTATGCGCTACTGGGGATGGGATAAGAAATACACTGATCCCGGTATTATGGAAGGAATGAAGCAGGGCTATGACAAACTTTTCCGTGAGTTGTTGCCTCGTAAAGTAGCTGAACTTGATCCGGACCGTTTCTATATGCATGGTTCTCCGTACGAGGCCAATTGGGGACGTCCCGAAAGTTGGAAGATTGCAGACAGCCATAATTGGGGTATCTGGTATGGTCAGAAACCGTTTGAAAGTCTGGATACGGAAATTCCGCGTTTTATGAGTGAGTTTGGTTTTCAGGCATTTCCTGAAATGAAGACGATTGCTACTTTTGCCTCACCGGAAGATTATGCATTGGAATCGGAGGTGATGAATGCTCATCAAAAAGCCACTATCGGTAATTTCCTCATCAAGAAGACTATGGGACTGTATTATAAAGTGCCTGAAGATTTCGATCAGTTGGTTTATATGGGTTTGGTTTTGCAGGGGGTAGGAGTGCGCCAGGGTTTGGAAGCCCATCGTCGTAACCGTCCCTATTGTATGGGGACTTTATATTGGCAGCTGAATGACAGCTGGCCGGTCGTTTCCTGGTCGAGCATTGATTATTATGGCAATTGGAAAGCGTTGCATTATCAGGCAAAAAGAGCTTTTGCTCCGGTATTGGTAGATGCTGTCAAGGAAGGGGAGGATTTGAATATTTATGTTATGTCGGACAAGCTGGAAGCGGATAAAGAGGTGACTTTATTGTTGCGTGTGATGGATTTTAATGGAAAAGTTCTGACTAAAAAGAGTATCAAGGGTGAGGTTCCGGCCAATGCTTCCACCTTATATTATAAGGAACCTTATGCGGGTATAACAACAAGTCCTCAAAATACTTTTCTTCTAATGACATTAAAAAATAAGAAAGGTGAGGTTTTATCCGAAGAAATTTATTACTTTAACCACGCAAAAGATCAGGAGCTTCCGAAGACTGAGATCCGCTATAAAGTGAAGCCGATGGATGGAAAATATGAAGTGACTCTGTCTGCCAGACAGCTGGCTAGGGATGTGTTCATAGAGATTCCTGTTCAAGGTGCGAGATTTACTGACAACTTCTTTGACTTGTTGCCGGGACAGACAAAGAAAGTGATTATTACTTCAGATAAACTGAAGAAGAATGAAAAGGTTGATATAACTATTAAGCAATTAAGTGATACTAACTAATCAATTAATATCTATTATGAAAACTTTAATGGGCCTTGCAGGGCTGACAATGGCAGGTTTTATGCTTTTATCCTGTAACACAGAAGTGAAAGAAGCAAATTATCAGATAATTCCGTTACCGCAGGAAATTTCGGTAATGGATCAGGCTGCTCCGTTTATTTTGTCAAATGGAACTAAGATAATGTATCCGGAAGGCAATGAAAAAATGCAAAAGAACGCTGAATTTTTGGCAAGTTATATCAAAGATCTTACCGGAAAGTCATTGGCTGTACAAGCCGGTACAGACGGCAAAGGAATAATCCTGCAATTAGGTGGAAATGCTGAAAATCCTGAAGGATACCAGTTAAAGGTAACCAGCGACCAAGTGGTTATTTCAGGACCTACGGAAGCCGGAGTATTTTATGGCATCCAGACGTTGCGTAAATCTATTCCGGTAGCACAAGGAGTGGATATCGCTTTACCGGCGGTTGAAATCAATGACTATCCTCGTTTCTCTTATCGTGGTGCAATGTTGGATGTGTCACGTCATTTTTTCCCGGTAGATTCAGTAAAGCGTTTTATTGATATGCTGGCTTTGCACAACATCAACCGTTTCCACTGGCATTTGTCTGAAGACCAGGGATGGAGAATCGAAATCAAGAGTCGTCCTGAACTGACTGAAATAGGTTCTAAAAGAGCGGAAACGGTTATCGGACATAACTCGGGAAAATATGATGGCAAGCCTTATGGTGGATTCTTCACACAGGAAGAAGCAAAAGAAATTGTAGCTTATGCTGCCGAACGTCATATTACGGTTATACCGGAAATTGATATGCCGGGACACATGCAGGCTGCTTTGGCTGCATATCCTAACTTGGGCTGTACTGGTGGTCCGTACGAAGTATGGAAAATCTGGGGGGTATCAGAAGATGTGCTTTGCGCAGGAAATGATGAAACCTTGAAATTCATTGAAGATGTATTAGGGGAAATTATTCAGATTTTCCCGTCAGAATATATTCATGTAGGTGGTGACGAATGTCCTAAGGTACGTTGGGCAAAATGTCCAAAGTGCCAGGCTCGTATCAAGGCTTTAGGTCTTAAGTCTGACAAGAATCATACTGCCGAGGAAAGATTGCAGAGTTTCATTATCAATCATGCAGAGAAGTTCCTGAACGGACACGGACGTCAGATTATCGGTTGGGATGAAATTCTGGAAGGCGGATTGGCTCCCAATGCCACTGTAATGTCATGGCGTGGTGTTGCCGGAGGTATTGAAGCCGCAAAACAGAAACATGATGTAATTATGACTCCTAATACTTATTTGTATTTCGACTATTACCAAACCAAGGATATTGCTAATGAACCTGAGGCTATTGGTGGATATGTACCCGTTGAAACAGTATATAACTATGAGCCGATGCCGGCTGATCTGACTCCGGAAGAGCAGAAATACATCATTGGCGTACAGGCCAACTTATGGACTGAATACATTCCTACCTACAGTCAGGTAGAATATATGGAATTACCCCGTATGGCTGCTTTGTCTGAAATTCAGTGGACCATGCCGGAAAAGAAAAACTATGAAGGTTTCTTGAAGCGTTTGCCTCAGTTGGTAGATATTTATGATGTTTATAAATATAATTATGCCAAGCATGTCTTTGATGTAAATGCTGTATTTACTCCTAATCCGAAAGATGGTACGCTGGATGTTACTTTGTCTACTATTGATAATAGTCCTATCTATTACACTTTGGATGGAACGGAACCTTCCGCTGCTTCCCAGTTGTATACGGAAACATTGAAATTGAAACAGAATTGTACTTTTAAAGCGATTACTGTACGTCCTGCAGGAAATAGCCGCGTGGTTACAGAGGAAATTGCTTTTAACAAGGCTAGTATGAAACCTGTCACTATGTTGCAACCGGTAAACAAGCAATATGAATTCAAAGGAGCTCCCACTTTGGTGGACGGATTGAAAGGTAACGGTAACTATAAGACGGGCCGTTGGATTGCTTTCTATAAAAATGATATGGAAGCAGTTATTGATATGCAGCAACCGACAGAAATCAGCAGCGCTTCTATTTCTACTTGTGTGGAAAAAGGTGACTGGGTGTTTGATGCCCGTGCTTTTTCTGTAGCTGTATCCGAAGACGGAAAGAACTTTAAGGAAATTACTTCAGAAAAATATCCGGCAATGAAGCAGGATGACAAGAATGGAGTGTTCAACCATACGTTGACTTTCGATCCGGTGACTGCCCGTTATGTGAAAGTGACCGCTTTAGCGGAACATAGCATTCCTGCTTGGCACGGTGGCAAAGGAAATCCGGCTTTCTTGTTTGTTGATGAAATTTCATTAAATTGATAGTTATATTCAAATAATGACTGTGTGCCAAAAGTGTGATAGAGTACCGTTGGGCGTGAGGTGGAATGCCTCCGTCCATATGCGTAAGGAATGTTGTGTTTGCGTTGGTGCAATCCGTTTCTGGGGCAAGCGGGATGGCTGATTTGCTTTTGGCACACTTTTTATTATTTGCTTCACCATGAAAACATGATCAGAAAAATAATATATGGCGTTTATGCGATACTGGGCATGATGACAATGGCTGCTTGTAGCGGTCAATCGGATGCTTCTGAAATATCTCTTGAGAAAATGCATGGGTTCCCTACAGAGAATACCGGTTTTCTTAAGGGAGTTTCTGCATTATATGCGGGAGTGATTGAAGGAAATTTGCTGATAGCCGGAGGTTGTAATTTCCCTGATATACCGGTAGCCGATGGAGGAAAAAAAGCTTATTATCGGGATATATATATCGCCCCTTTGTCAAATGATACGGCTTTTGAGTGGAAAAAAATAGGCCAACTGCCTCAGGCAGCAGCTTATGGAGTCACTATTTCTACTGAAAAAGGGTTAATTTGTGTTGGAGGGACTACGGCAACACACAGCTTGTCTGATGTTTTTCTTTTATCTTTGCAAAAAGACACCTTGAAAAGAGAAACTTTGCCCTCTTTGCCTGTAACTATGGATAATATGGCAGGTGCATTAGTAGGACATTCACTATATATTGTCGGTGGAAATGTAAATGGCATTCCATCCTCGGCCATGTACATGCTTGATCTGTCGGATTTGTCTGGAGGATGGAAAAGAGAAACAGATATTCCGGGTGAACCCAGAGTACAACCTGTTTGCGTGGCACAAGATGGAAAACTTTATGTGTGGGGGGGATTTGCCCCGGCTGTTGAAGGGCATCAGGCTTCTTTGTCGGTAGATGGATATATGTATTCTCCGGAAACGAAAGAATGGTCATCGGTTGCCACCCCGTATGATGCGGAAGGTAATGAGATCTCTTTAGGTGGTGGAATGGGAACCTCTTTTGGCGAGGGTATGATATTGTGTGCCGGAGGAGTTGATAAGGATATATTCTTAAAAGCTCTGCAAGGTATTTATGCGGGAAAAGAATATTTGTCACATCCTGTAGAGTGGTATCGGTTTAATAGAAACCTGCTGCTCTATCATCCGCAGACGGATAAATGGACTACATTAGGCGAATATGAACAAGGTGCGCGTGCCGGAGCTGTAATAGTTTCGCAGGACGGATTTCATTACATTATTAATGGAGAATTGAAACCGGGCATTCGTACTAATGAAATTAATAGAATTAAAGAAAAGAGAAGATGAGAAGATTGATTATATTGGCGGAAGTTGCATTGGGCTTGCTGTTTGCAAGTTGCACGAAAGAAGAGCAACGCACACTTTCTGTTATTCCCGCACCATTAAAGGTGGAATTACAGCAGGAAGTGTTTTCATTGAATTCGGAAACAGGGTTATATATAGATGCGTCTGAGGGGGACAAGAAGATTTTGGAAGATTATCTGGTGGCTTCTTCCATGAATTTGAAACCGGTAATAGCAGAAGAGGGACATAATGTTGTCTTGAAACAAGTGGCGGAACTGCCGGAGGTAAACTCTTCCGAGGGATATGTTCTGACGGTAACTCCTGATCAGGTACTTATTCGTGCAACTTCCGGGGCAGGATTGTTCTATGGAGTTCAGACTATGCTGCAAATGGTTGATGAAAAAGGATTGCCGGCAGGAGTCATTACAGATGAACCCCGTTTTGCTTATCGTGGCTTTATGATGGATGTTTCCCGTCATTTCTTCGATAAGGAATTTATAAAAAAGCAGATGGATGCTTTGGCATATTATAAATTGAACCGTCTGCATCTGCATCTTACTGACGCTGCGGGCTGGCGTCTTGAAATAAAAAAATATCCCCGTCTGACAGAATTTGCGGCATGGCGTGAGTTTCCTACCTGGAAAGAATGGTGGAATAACGGACGACGGTATGAAGAAGAAGGCAGTAAAGATGCTCACGGAGGTTATTATACTCAAGATGATATCCGCGAACTGGTGGCATACGCTCAGGAACGTTTTATTACTGTTATTCCTGAGATAGAGATGCCTGCGCATTCGGAAGAAGTACTGACTGCTTATCCTGAGTTGTCTTGTACACACGAACCTTACAAACAAGCCGATTTCTGTGTCGGTAATGAAAAGACTTTTGAGTTTCTGGAAAATGTGCTGACAGAGGTAATGGAACTTTTCCCGTCCGAATATATTCATATAGGAGGGGATGAGGCAGGTAAAGCCTCATGGCCCACTTGCAAACTGTGCCAGGCACGTATGAAAAAAGAAGGCTTGAAAGATGTGAACGAGTTACAGAGTTATCTGATTCATCGTATTGAGGTCTTTTTGAATGCCCACGGACGTAAATTATTGGGTTGGGATGAAATATTGGAAGGTGGTTTGGCACCTAATGCCACTGTCATGTCATGGCGTGGCACGGAAGGGGGAATGAAAGCGGTTGATTCCGGCCACATGGCTATTATGAGTCCGGGTGAGTTCTGCTATTTTGATTCTTATCAGGATGCTCCTGATTCCCAGCCGGAAGCAATAGGAGGCTATCTGCCTTTGTCCAAAGTTTATTCATTTAATCCTGTACCCGATACTTTGAGTGCGGATAAAGTCCAGTTGGTGTATGGAGTACAAGCTAATTTATTCACAGAATATATTCCGACTCCGGAACATGCGGAAATGATGATTTATCCTCGTATTCTTGCCTTGGCGGAAGTTGCTTGGAGTGCCCCTTCTGTGAAGAACTATGATGATTTTCATGTTCGTGCATTGAAAGAGGTAGAGGCATTGAAAGCTGAAGGATACCATCCTTTTGATTTGAAAAATGAGATAGGAAATCGTCCGGGAGCGGATCAGCCCGTACAACATTTGGCAGTAGGTAAGAAAGTGGCTTACGGACCGGATGCCGCTTATTATCCCGGCTATTCGGCCGGTGGTGACAGTGCCTTGGTAGATGGTGTGATCGGAGGCTGGACTTATGGTGACAGGCGTTGGCAAGGTTTTATAGACAAGAAAAGAATGGATGTGACCATTGATATGGAAAAAGAAACAGAAATTCATTCTGTTGGAGCAGACTTTATGCAGGTGTGTGGACCTGAAGTCTTTATGCCTTCAGAAGTGATCATTTCCGTTTCCAATGATGGTAAGGAGTTTACGGAACTGAAGCGCATGGAGCATAAAGTAGTGAAGGATGACAAAGTGACTTTCATCAACTTTGGTTGGGAAGGAAATGCCAAAGCACGTTACATACGTTATCAGGCATCTTCGGGCGAATTCGGAGGTTTCTTGTTTACAGATGAAATTGTAGTGAAATAATAGAACTTATATAAACAACAAATAGCATGAAGAAACAAATTTTGTTATCGGCTGTTCTGGCTTGTATCTCAGTTTTTTCTGCGGCAGCACAGAAAGAGCCGGTAGATTATGTAAACCCTTTTGTGGGTACTACTAATTACGGTACGACAAACCCCGGAGCATTAACCCCTCATGGAATGATGTCGGTGACTCCTTTCAATGTGATGGGGGTTCCCGAAGGGGATAAGGATAAAGACAAGCAATGGTGGTCCACTCCATACGAATTCAATAATAAATATCTTACCGGTTTTGCGCACGTTAACCTTAGCGGGGTAGGCTGTCCGGAATTGGGATCATTGTTATTAATGCCTACCACCGGCAAACTGGATGTGGATTATCATAATTATGGAAGCTTCTATCAAGGTGAAACTGCAAATCCGGGTTATTATACCAATATACTGGATAAATACAATGTGAAATGTGAACTGACTGCCACTCCACGTACCAGTATGGCACGCTTTACTTTTCCTGCCGGACAAAGCAATATCTTGTTGAATCTGGGAGAGGGATTGACCAATGAGAGTGGTGCTACCGTTCGTTTTGTAAACGACCGTGAGATTGAAGGTACCAAATTGTTGGGAACTTTCTGTTATAATCCTCAGGCGGTATTTCCTATCTATTTTGTAATGCGTATCAACAAAGTACCGGCAAAACGCGGTTATTGGAAAATGATGCGTCCGATGGGTGTGGAGGCGCAATGGGATGATACGGCCGGTAAATACAAACTCTATACTGCTTATACAAAAGAAATAAGCGGAGATGATATAGGAGTGTGGTTTACTTACGATACCACGGCGGAAGAAGTGATTGAAGTCAGTATGGGCGTGTCTTTTGTCAGCATAGAGAATGCCCGTTTGAATCTGGAAAAAGAACAGCCTTTCGGTACAACATTCGACAAACTGCGTGCGGAAGCCCGTAAGAAATGGAACGATGATCTTTCCCGTATCAAAGTGGAAGGTGGAACGGAAGAGCAAAAAGGAGTATTCTATACCGCTATGTATCACACGATGGTTCATCCGAATATTTTGCAGGATGTAAGCGGACAATATCCACAAATGGAGGGAGATAAGATTTTGACCACCAACCGTAACCGTTACACGGTATTCTCATTGTGGGATACTTATCGTAACTATCACCAGTTGATGACTTTGGTATATCCGGAGCGTCAGATGGATATGATTCACACCATGATGGGCATGTACAAGGAACACGGATGGTTCCCGAAATGGGAATTGTATGGTCGTGAAACATTGACGATGGAAGGTGACCCTTCTATTCCTGTTCTGGTAGACAGTTGGATGAAGGGATTGCAAGACTTTGACATTGACGAAGCTTATAAGGGAATGTATAAGTCGGCCACTACTCCGGGCAAGGATAATCTGATGCGTCCGGATAATGATGATTATATGTCCAAAGGGTATGTGCCGATGGAAAGTCAGTATGATAATTCGGTTTCTCATGCTTTGGAATACTATGTTGCCGACTATGCACTTTCTACCTTGGCGGAGGCTTTAGGTAAGAAAGAAGATGCGAAATTGTTCCGCAAACGTTCTATGGGCTATAAAAATTATTATAGCAAGGATTTCGGAACCTTGCGTCCGATAACTAAAGAAGGCAAATTCTATGAACCGTTTGATCCGAAAGAAGGAGCTAATTTTGCACCTAGTCCCGGTTTCCATGAAGGTAATGCATGGAATTACACTTTCTTTGTGCCTCATGATATCAATGGCTTGGTAAAGTTGATGGGGGGCGACAAGAAATTTGTTGATAAATTGCAAAGCGTGTTTGATGAAGGGAATTATGATCCGGCCAATGAACCCGATATAGCCTATCCTTACCTGTTCAGTCGTTTCAAAGGTGAAGAATGGCGTACACAGAAATTGGTGAAGGAATTGCTGGCTAAGTATTTCACAACTAAGCCGGATGGAATTCCCGGCAATGATGATACGGGTACGATGTCTGCATGGGCTATATTCAGTATGATGGGATTCTATCCGGATTGTCCGGGTGTGCCCGAATATACATTGACCACTCCTACTTTTGATAAAGTGACCGTTCAGCTTGATCCTAAATATTGGGGCAAGAAAGAATTGGTTATCAAGAAAGAAGGACAAGGGGATTATATAAAGGAAATCAGACTGGGCAATAAGAAAATTAATAAATATTTGATTTCGCATGATGATTTGATCAAGGCAGGTGAAATTACTTTTATAGTAACAGAAAATCCTAATAAGAAATAACTATGAATACGAAACGATTTTTGTGTGCTGCGTTAGGAGCTGTTTGTTATTTTGCTTTTTTGCAAGCGCAGGTACGTACAGAGCAGACTTTCGAAAAAGGGTGGAAATTTACGCGTGAAGATAATGCGGAATTTGCCAATCCCGGTTATAATGACAGTAAATGGCAGAACGTCACCGTTCCTCATGATTGGGCGATTTATGGTCCGTTCAGTATCAATAACGACAAGCAGGAAATGGCTATTACTCAAGATGGACAGACCGAGGCGATGGAACATGCCGGACGTACCGGAGGTCTTCCGTTTGTAGGAACCGGATGGTATCGCCTGAACTTTGATGCTCCTGGTTTTGAGAAAGGCAAGAAAGCGACTTTGATATTTGATGGAGCAATGAGCCATGCCCGTGTTTATGTGAACGGGCAGGAGGCCGGTTATTGGCCCTACGGTTATAATTCTTTTTATGTGGATGCGACCCCTTATCTGAAACTGGGTGAGAGGAACGAACTGGCAGTCCGTTTGGAAAACGAGCCTGAATCATCACGTTGGTATCCGGGGGCCGGATTGTACCGCAATGTTCATCTGGTAATCAATGAAGATACGCATATTCCTGCTTGGGGGACGTATGTTACCACTCCTGTGAACGGATGGAAGAAAGCCCTGCAATACTCCCCCATCGCTATGCGGAAGGATGCAGGCGGTTTTGACATCTCCAGCCCCTACCAGATGACCGAGACGCTGTTCGACAACCGGACGAACGTGCGGAAGCTGAACGACGTCCTCTCCGCCCCTGCGGGCGTGGCGGACGCCGTAACCTGGAGCAAACTGTGGAACGCCTGCGAATGGGCCACGGCACGGGAGCACCAGGGGCTCACCAAGGGCAGCGAGGCGTTCTACCAGCAGACGGCAAAGCTGTTTGCGGAAGTCATCGACCAGACCCAGGTGGTAGACGGCGTGCTCCAGCGGTCCAACATCATGCGCTCCAGCAACGCGGTGGTGAAGCAGGCGACCAGTTTCATGGGCGAGCCGATTATGAGCCTCAACCTGCTGATGCGGGCCTATGACCAGGTGCGCTACGAGCAGAACAACCAGAAGCGCGGCAAGGCCATCAAGACGATGGGCCGGGCCGCCACCGCCCTGGTTGTGACCAATGTGGTCAACGCTCTGGCTCAGAGCCTGGTTGACGCGATGCGAGATGACAACGAGGACGAAAAATACTGGGAGCGGTTCCGGACGGCCTTTACTGGTATCACCGGCGAGGAGGAGACCCCTTGGGAGAAAGCCTGGAACGCCATCATGGAGGGTAACGTCGGCAGCGGCATGAACCCCTTGGGACAAATCCCCTTTGTGAAGGACGCGCTGTCCATCATGCGGGGCTACGATGTATCCCGCACAGAGATGGAGGTTGTTTCTGACTTGATAGCCGCCGGACGGACAGCCATCGACAGCGCGGACGGGAACGGCAAAAGAACCCGCGCCTATGCTATCAAGCAGTTGCTGAGCGCCGGAGCAAAGATGTTCGGTATCCCGGTATCCAACCTGACGAGAGATATGTGGGGTCTGGCCCGGACCGCCGCGGTTGAGACCAACAATATTCCGCTCCAATACGAGATGGAAAAGGCTATCTACAACATCACCAACACCAGCAACAAGAGCCGCTATTACGCCATCTTGTACCGAGCGCTGGAGCAGGGCGACATGGACACCTACCGACACATCAGGGACGACTTGATGAACAGCATGGGCGTGGACGGCGCAAGCATCGACAGCGTCATGCGGAGCCGCTACAACAAGGCCGTGGAGGAGGAACCAGACTACACTCTGCCCCAGAGGGCGCGGGACCTTATTGGAAGCCGGGACCAGTACGCACCGCCCAAGGAGAAGGAGGAAACCTTCGGCGCGGATGACCTGGGCAGCGGCGCCTACCAGGCGTACTCGGACCAGCGGGCCAACGACTACCGCAGCATGGCCGACGGCCTGGCGGGAAGTCCTATCTTCCGGGGCATGGACGATGAGACCCGAGACAAGGTACTCAAAGCGGCCTATGATCTGGCTGACAAAAGCGCCCTGGAGGACCATTCCGACGGACAGTACAAAATAACAACCAAATGGATGACTCTCGCAGATGAAGCAGAGGCTGTGGGTGTCGAGCCGTGGGAGTATGTACTGTTCCATGTGGCCTACAATGAGGCTGAAACTACGAGGGACGAGAACGGCGATGCTATGAAGGGTGAGACTAAGAGCGACCATGTGCGGGAATGGCTGGAGCTCTCCGGGCTGACACAGGAGCAGCAGGAATTTCTCTGGGGAACCGTCTACAAGAGCGAATGGTAAAAGCAAAGGGCCGGGGTTATCCCCGGCCCTTTCTGCTTATTGCCGCCTGTCGCTCAAAAATGCGCCAAGTCCCCAGAAAATAAGCATAGCAGTTAGAAGCGCATACCCTATTCCTGTTGTAAACTTTGTATCGTAGAAAGTAGCTAAGTAAACCCAGATCGGTGCTCCCCAAAAAGTCAGGTATAGGCCAATGCTGAGACAATACTGCTTCAACCGCAGCTCAGCCGGCATAAAAAAGAACTGCCAGGTGGCCGGAATACAGATTAAGACGGCAATAGAAACAGACGCAAACACCGAGAGGCCATCTGATGCGATGTATGAGGAAACTCCGGCCACAACTGCAAATGCGGCAGAAACCACGAGCATGATAAAACGTACCCTCTTATCCTTCAAGTTGCCCATCTCCTTTCTTGGGGCATTTCTTTTTGAGAATAATGCTCTCTATATTCACCTCAATGCAGAACTCGTCACCGTCGTGCAGATTAAGTTGCCTTATGACCCATCGCGGAATATGTATCAAGTCGCTGGAAAATAGGCGGACCGTCTTTGTTTTCAGTGTATCGCGGGTAACTCCTGGTATCAGCCCGTGGTCTATTGCGGCAAAGACCGTGTTCCGTGATTTTGGCAGTCTTTGAAATCTTTCGGGCCTCTCTTCTTGCAGCCAGCGTATCACCTGTTGGACATTAAGACCGTCCTCCAGAATTAAATCGGCCACACATTTTGCAAGTGCCCGGTCCTCAAACATCTGCCCGTCTGATGGAAAATTGTTTTGCCTTTTTGACTTTGCTCCTGCATCGGCCTGGGCACTTTCGGGGTCATATTGTCCGGGTTCACAGCGCTTTAATTCCTGGTATATCGTTTCATGATGCACGCCGATTTCGCGGGCTATGTCCGGAACAGACAAGCCCATGTCAAGAAGTTCTTTGATGCGCAAACGATTTTCGTATGTCAAACGCGGAATATGACCCACCTACCTTCTCTTTTTATATGCCCTGAAAAGTACGACTGCTAAGCAGGCAAATGAAACTGCCAAGATCAGCAGCAAAACGGCGCTTGAAATCATTCCTTTTCGTACACCGAGGGACGCAGCGGATAGGCACAGCGCGGCAATAAAGAAGCAAAGCAAATATAACGTGAGAAAAATGTATTTCACTCTACACACCTTCTTTCAAATTTTTGTTGCTTTCGGGGCGCAATCCTCCCGGCGGTTTGGTATGCTCGGAGAGAAAGGCGGTGACGAAATGAATGAGTGGGAAGTTGTGGGCGTTATCGTTGTACTTCTGGGGCTGATTGCCTCTATCAGCGGCCCGATGATTAAGCTCAACGGGACCCTTACCCGACTAAATACAAAGATGGAGCACTTCACGGAAGGGCTAGAGAAGTTCCAGGGTCGTTACAAGGACCACCTCAAGGAACAGGGCGAGATCAACACCAAGTACCAGAACGAGCTTGACGACCACGAGCATCGCATCACTGTATTGGAGGCGAAAGAGCGGGATGTCTAAAAAGGGGAAACGCGTCTCCGCTCATTCCGTCACCCGCATCCTGTTTGTCACGACGCAGATCGCGGCGCTAGGATGGGTGTCGGTCTCCTATCTGATCGCGGTTTACTCCACCGTTCGGCTGGGGCAGCCGTTCCCAGTGGTGGAGTTATCGGAACAGGCCATCGAAACCATACTGGGGGTAAATGTTCTCAAGGTGGTAGAGAACATCTTTGAGCACAATGACGGCCCGGTGTTCGGGAAAAACAACACAGAGAAGCAGGCCAAACGTGACTGCTGAAAATGAGGAGGTAAAGATTATGGAAGTCTACATCGGGACAAAAATCATTGAAGCGGCCCCGGCGGTCAGAAAGGGCGGGAAGGTCTACGACCTGACGTGGCCCATCCCCCGGAGCATGGAACCGGAGGAGCCTGGATACCGCGTCCGCTACCCGGACGGCTACGAGAGTTGGTCTCCGAAGGATGTGTTTGAACGGGCGTATCTGCCTGTAACCATCAATCCTGATTTGCGAACGGAGGCCCCCAGTATCAGCCAACAGATGGTGGATGATTTCATCCGTGAAACAGAGGTCATTACTATGGGGGGCAAAACCACTGTGGTTCGGGCTATTCTGCGCAATGGTTTTGAAGTCGTAGAAAGTAGCGCCTGCGTCAGCGCCGAGAATTACGACGAGGCTCTTGGTGCAAAAATTTGCATGGAGCATATCAAAGACAAAGTGTGGATGCTGCTTGGGTTCCTGCTCCAGACTGCGATCCACGGCGTGAAATGATAGCTGACGACTGAATGATTATGGACTAAGGAGGCACATCATGGAATTTATCATCGAAAACTGGCCGCTTATCGTGGCTGCGCTGGCGGTCATCGCTGCCGTGGTGGTAGCCGTAGCCCGCTTCGTTGGACTGCCCACGGAAAAGCAGCTTGCAAAGGTCAAGGAGTGGCTGCTGTGGGCCGTTACGGAGGCGGAGAAGGACCTGGGCGGGGGCACAGGAAAGCTCAAGCTGCGGCAGGTCTACGACCTGTTTGTGCAGCGGTTCCCCTGGCTGGCAAAGGCGGTCTCCTTTGAGTTGTTCAGTTCCCTGGTGGACGAGGCCCTGGATGAGATGCGCGAGATGCTGGACAATAACCAGGCGGTAAAGGCTTTTGTGGAGGGGCCATCCAATGAGTAACAGCCCGCTCGTTACACACACAGCGCTATCCCCGAACCATTCCGGCAAGCGCAACCACGCCATTGACACCATCAGCATTCACTGCTTTGTGGGACAGGTGACAGCCAAGCGCGGCTGCGAGGTTTTTCTTCCAAAGGGGAACGCCTCGTGCAATTATGTCGTCGGCTACGACGGAAGCATCGGCCTGTGCGTCGAGGAGAAGGACCGCAGCTGGTGTACCTCCAGCCGGTCAAACGACAATCGGGCTGTGACCATCGAGACGGCCAGCGATAACAAGGACCCCTACGCTGTCACAGATGCAGCGTACAGCGCGCTCCTGGACCTGGTAACGGACATTTGCCGCCGGAACGGGGCCAGGAAGCTGCTGTGGTTCGGAGATAAAGGAAAGACCCTCTCCTACATTCCGAGGGACGGAGAAATGGTTATGACGGTACACCGCTGGTTTGCTAACAAGAGCTGCCCTGGGCCGTACCTCTATGCACGGCATGGGCAGATCGCGGCGGAAGTAACCCGGCGGCTGGGAAAGGATGACGACGAAATGGACCAGGCGACTTTCAACAAGATGATGCAGGAGTATGAGAAAAGCAAGGCCAGGCCGGTGCCGGACAGCACGCCCGCAGACTGGGAAAAGGACGGCGTGGAGTGGGCCAGGGAAAACGGCATTATGGCCGGGAACGGAAATGGGGACCTGATGCTGCACTCTCCGCTGACGCGCGGGCAGTTCTGTGTGATGCTGAAACGGTATCACGAGGAGCTGGGAAAATAATGTCGAAACGGGGCGGGGAAACCGCCCTGTTTCTTTTCTCTGTGCGTCTTTCTTAAATTTTGTATAACATCGAAATAAATTGTAAATCTTTATTACAAGAATAAGCCGAAAACGTGCTACTGTCAAGGCACGGAGGCGGTGCTATGTGAAGACCTAAAATCCAGGCAGACAGCCGACCAAGCAGCAGGCCTCCTGCGGCACCCAAAGCGATCTGCTGGAGCAGCAGAAGAGGAACTGAGATTTCCTGCCTGGTGAGGACAGCTACCGCGACGGAGGTGAGCATATAGGAGATGGGGTCGTTGGAACCAGATTCGAGCTCCAAAAGAGAGTCGGTATGCTCTTTTAGAGCTAACTTTTTAGTGCGCAGGATATTGAACACCGAGGCCGCGTCAGTGGAGGAGATCACCGAGCCTATAAGCAGGCTCTCTGCCCAGGACAGATGGAACACCAAATGGACAAAGACCGCCACACTGCCGGCGGTACAGGCCACGCCCAGGGTGGACAGGACGACGGATTGCACTGCCACCGGGCGGGCAGCAGTCAGATTCGTGCCGAAGCCGCCGTAAAACATAATAAAGATCAGACTGACAGAACAGATGGTGTTGACTGCCGCATAATCGTCAAACTGGATGTGCAGAAGGCCGTTTTCTCCAAAACACATACCCAGGGCAATAAAGACGAGAAGGGAGGGGACGGCTAGTTTTTCCACCCAGCGGTTCATTAGAATACAAATCAGGATAACGGTACCAACCAGAAAAAGAACGTGATCCATTATCTACCTCCTTAAAATGCAATCATATAACTATTATAGCATGGAAACAGGAGAAAAGACGAAAAGATCGTGGAAATACTGTTAAAAAAGTATAAAGAGGAGCGCTTTGCGCTCCTCTTTACAGTGGCAGAAATTGAAATAATCAGGGGGTGACTGCCCAAACCCGGGCGGGCAGACCGGTAGCGCCGGTAATGCGGGGGAAGGACACCATCACCACCGCGCCGGCAGGGGCTACCTGATCCAGATTGTACAGCAGCTCCACCTGTACCTTGCCATGGCTGAGCACATACCGCTCGCAGGCCAGGTCGCCGGCCTGAGCAGCCAGGGCGGAGGCGTCGGTGTCAATGGTTTCATGGCCGTTGGCAGCGGCGGAGCGGGTCTCATAGATATACTTCAGGGCATCCCTGGACCAACCGGGGGTGTGCTCGCCGCCCTCGGCGTCAAAGTTGGACAGGGCATCCATGCTGGGCCAGCGCTTGCTCCAGTCAGTGCGCAGGGCCACAAAAGCGCCCTCGGGGATGGGACTGTACTTGGTCTCATAGTCCAGAATATCCTGGACAGTTACCGCATAGTGCACATCCTGGGCCACCTTGTCGGACACGTCAATGACGCACAGAGGGAAGACCAGCTGCTCCACGCCGTAGGCCTCGGAGGAGACGCCTTCTTTGTCAAAGTGGCTGGGGAAGTCGATGTGGGTGCCGAACTGACCGGGGAAGCAGAAGGTCTGGATGAGACAATCCAGCATGGGGTTGCCCCAGTCATACACGGTCTTGCACAGCTCCACCGAGCCCTCGGGAATTCCAGCCCAGAAGGGACTGTCGTTGTCCAGGGGGTGAGAGAGCTCTACCCACTTGTACTCTTTGGCCCGCTTCAGGCCTTCCCAAAGTTCGTACATAAACAACACTCCTTTATATATAATGGAAATAGGATAAACAAAGGACATCGGTCCGGGATCAGTTTGCCCGGACCAGGAGCAGGACTGTCTCCACGTGAGCGGTGCGGGGGAAGAGGTCCACGGCCTGGACCTTGACTGCCCGGTAGCCCAGCTCCTCCAGACGCTTGGCGTCCCGGGCCAGAGTGGCCGGGTCGCAGGAGACATAGACGATACGTTCCGGGGCCATGGAGGCCAAAATGGCGGGTACCTCCGGTGCTAATCCCTTCCGGGGTGGGTCCACGCAGATGACTTGGGGACGCACACCCTCCCGGGCAAGCTGAGCGGCCACTGATCCCGCGTCGCCGCAGAAAAAACGGGTATTATTCACCTTGTTGCGTGCAGCATTGGCCTTAGCGTCCTCAATGGCCTGGGGGACGATCTCAGCCCCAATGACCTGCCCCGTCGTCTGGGCCAAAGCCAGAGAGATGGTGCCGATGCCGCAGTACAGGTCCAGCACGGTCTCTTGTCCAGTGAGGGAGGCAAAATCCACCGCCTGGGCATAGAGCCGCTGAGTCTGAGCCCAGTTGATCTGGAAAAAGGAGGGGACGGACAGCCGGAAGGTCATACCGCACAGGGTCTCCTCCAGGAAATCCTGGCCCCACAAAGTGCGGTACTCAGGACCTAAAATTACGTTGGTATCCGCCTGATTGATGTTGAGAACCAGACCGATGAGTCCCGGTTCCACTTTGCACAGAGCCTCCACCAATTCGGAAACCTGGGGCAGCTTTTTCCCGTTGGCAACCACACAGCACAAAGACTGTCCCGCCTGGTTGGTGCGCACATAGAGGTGACGGATCAGTCCCTGACAGGTGCTCTCGTCATAGGCAGGCACCGACCACTGTTCCATCCAGGCCTTGAAGGCCTCTCGCAGCCGGGTCACCGCCAGAGGCTGGAGGGGGCAGTCCTTCACATCCAGCACGTCATGGCTCCGGGGACGGAAGTAGCCGATGGACAGGCCCTGCTTTCCCTGGGCCACGGGCAGCTGCACCTTGTTGCGGTAGCGCAGGGAATCTTCCGCCCCAAGCACCGGAGGCAGCTCCAAATCCAGGCCGCCCAGCCGCCGCAGGGCGTCATTGACCCGGTCCCACTTGGCCGTCAGCTCCTCCTCGTAGGTCATGTGACGGTATTGGCAGCCGCCGCACTTGCCGCTGATGGGGCAGTCGGGCTCCACACGAGCGGGAGAGGGGGTGAGCAACTCCACGCCACGGCCCCAGGCGATGTTCTTTTGTACCTTTAACAGCTGAACCTTCCAGTCCTCTCCCCGGATGGTGCCGGGAATAAAGACCACCCGGCCATCCAGCCGGGCCACACCGAAGCCCTGGGCGGTGTAGCTGTCGATGTGCAGATCATGCAGTGAATTTTTCTTCCAGTCGGCCATGAGGCGCCTCCCACATGTTTGTTTTCCCCCATCATACCATGTCTGCCCCCGCTGCGTAAAGATAAAAAAACCCGCCGGTTTTGCACCGGCGGGGCAGAAGGTGTGGAAAAATCACATGGCGCTGTGGAAGGTGCGCTGGATGACTTCCAGCTGCTGCTCCCGGCTGAGGCGGTTGAAGTTCACCGCATAGCCGGAGACACGGATGGTGAGGCTGGGATACTTCTCGGGGTGATCCATGGCGTCCAGCAGAGTTTCCCGGTGCAGGACGTTCACGTTCAGGTGGTGGGCGCCCTGGACAAAGTAGCCGTCCAGGATAGCCACCAGGTTGGCCCGGCGCTGGTCCTCGTCCTTGCCCAGGGCCTCGGGGACGATGGAGAAGGTATTGGACACGCCGTCCTGACACACGGCCCGGTAGGGAATCTTGGCCACCGAGTTGAGGGAGGCCAGAGCGCCGTTTACGTCACGGCCGTGCATGGGGTTGGCGCCGGGGGCAAAGGGCTCGCCTGCCTTGCGGCCGTCGGGGGTGGCGCCGGTCTTTTTGCCGTACATCACGTTGGAGGTGATGGTGAGGGCGGAGAGGGTGTGGATGGCATTGCGGTAAAGGGGGTGCTTTTTCAGCTCAGCGGAGAAGTAGGAGACGATCTCCACGGCGATATCGTCCACCCGGTCGTCGTCGTTGCCGTACTTGGGGAAGTCACCTTCAATGGCGAAGTCCACAGCTACGCCCTGTTCGTTGCGGATGGGGCGCACCTTGGCAAACTTGATGGCAGACAGGGAGTCGGCGGCGATGGACAGGCCGGCCACGCCGAAGGCGGCCAGCCGCTCTACCAGAGTGTCATGAAGAGCCATCTGGCTGCTCTCGTAGGCGTACTTGTCGTGCATATAGTGGATGATGTTGATGGTGTCCACGTAGAGCTCAGCCACATAGGCCAGTACCTTTTTATAATTGGCCAGCACCTTGGGATAGTCCAGCACTTCGTCCATGTCGTGCTCGATGCCGGGGACGATGACGCCGCCCTTCTTCTCATCCACGCCGCCGTTGATGGCGTACAGCAGACTCTTGGCCAGGTTGGCCCGGGCGCCGAAGAACTGCATCTGCTTGCCCACCGCCATGGCGGACACACAGCAGGCGATGCAGTAGTCGTCGCCGTACATGGGGCGCATCAGCTCGTCGCTCTCGTACTGGATGGAGTCGGTGGCAATACTCATCTTGGAGCAGTAGTCCTTAAAGCCCTGAGGCAGGTCCTTGCTCCACAGAACGGTGAGGTTGGGCTCGGGGGCAGTGCCCAGGTTGGTAAGGGTGTGGAGCATCCGGAAGGAGTTCTTGGTGACCAGGGTTCGGCCGTCAATGCCCATGCCGCCGATGGACTCGGTGACCCAGGTGGGGTCGCCGCCGAAGAGCTCGTTATACTCGGGGGTGCGCAGGTGACGCACCAGGCGCAGCTTGATGACAAACTGGTCGATGAGCTCCTGGGCGCCCTGCTCGTCCAGCAGACCGTTGTCCAGGTCGCGCTGGATGTAGATATCCAAGAAGGTGGACACACGGCCCAAGGAGGTGGCGGCGCCGTTATTTTCCTTGATACCGGCCAGGTAGGCCATGTACAGGTTCTGCACCGCCTCATGGGCGTTTTCGGCGGGGCGGGTGATGTCGCAGCCGTACTTGGCGGCCATGGAGGCCATCTCACGAAGAGCGCGGATCTGCATCTGGACCTCTTCGCGCAGGCGGATGCGCTCGTCGGTCATGGGGCCGTCCAGCATGTCCAGATCCTTCTGCTTCTCTTCAATAAGGAAGTCGGTGCCGTACAGGGGGACGCGGCGGTAGTCGCCCACGATGCGGCCGCGGCCATAGGCGTCGGGCAGGCCGGTGAGCAGACCGGCGTGGCGGGCGTCCCGGGTACGCTTGGGATAGGCGTCAAAGACGCCCTCGTTATGGGTCTTGCGGTAGAGGCGGAAGTGGCGCTCGATCTCCGGGTCCAGATGGTAGCCGTACTGCTCCAGGGCGGAGACGGCGTTGCGAATGCCGCCGAAGGGGTTGACGATGCGCTTGAGGGGGGCGTCGGTCTGAAGGCCCACGACGACCTCGTTGTCCTTGTCAATGTAGCCGGGGGCAAAGTTGTCGATGCCGGAGACAGCGTGGGTCTCTACATCGATGATGCCCTTCTTGATCTCCTCCAGAATGAGGGCCTCTGCCTTCTCCCAGACCTTGGCGGTCTTGGGGGAGATGGGGGCCAGGAAGTCATCCCCTCCCTGATAGGGGGTGTAGTTTTTCTGAATGAAATTGCGCACATTCACCAGGTGGCGCCATTCGCCGGTGCGAAATCCCTTCCAAGCGGTGCAGTTGACGTCGATGCTCATAGCTCCCATTCCTTTCTTAGTTGTCTGTGTTCCGGCAGCAGGCTTCATTGAGCTGCCGGTTCCAAGGTTCCAGTACTGTCTTGTCCATCGGCGGTACCCCTTCCAACGGATAGGGGATGCCAAGCGTTTGATACTTGTGAACGCCCAGGGTGTGGTAGGGGAGGAGTTCCACCTTTTCCACCCGGGGCAGGGTGGCGATGTACTTGCCCAGGGAGGTGAGATGCTCCCGGCTGTCGGTGAGGCCTGGGACCACCACGTGGCGCACCCACATGGGGACGTTTGCCTTCCGGACCGCCTCCACAAAGGCCGGGGTGGGGTCCAACTCCCGGCCGGTGATCTTCCGGTAACCCTCTCTTTGATGGTGCTTTACGTCGTAGAGCACCAGGTCGGTGTGTTTGAGAATGTCCTCGTAGTCACCTTGGCCTACGCCGCAGGTGTCGATGCAGGTGTGTACCCCCTCTGCTTTGAGCAGCTTCAGACACGCCAGCAGAAAGTCAGACTGTCCGAGGGGCTCACCACCGGAGAAGGTAACGCCTCCGCCGGAAGATTCAAAATAAGGCCGGAAGCGGAGCAGCCGTTTGACCAGGGCCTCGGGCGTAGTCTCCTGTCCGCCGGAGAAGGTTTGAGTGTCCGGATTGTGGCAGTAGAGGCAGCGGAGAGGGCAGCCCTGAAGAAAGACCACTGCCCGTACACCGGGGCCGTCCACCAGTCCCATACTCTCCAGCGAATGAATGAATCCAGTCATGAAAAATACTTCCTTTCCGCCCTGAATAGGCAAAAAAGGGCGCAAAAAAGCCGCCCTTCCGGGCCACTTTTCGGCGCCCAGACGGTCGGCATCATGACGATCATACTCCCTGTGGTTTCACTCCACTTCCGTCAGTCATATGATCCACATCCACAATACAGCAGAGACCCGCCTCCTGTCAAGAGGCGGG
>OIXS01000487.1_pt1 | contig 24640 bp, 29 predicted proteins | sample 1587841 | NCBI WGS metagenome assembly OIXS01 (sample SAMN03283254) | human gut metagenome | biome: human-associated habitat; material: feces | host: Homo sapiens | place: USA | collected 2013
GCGAGCTTATATCCCCATAAATAAATTTAGGGGCTTTACGCTCGCATTTGGTAAATCTAATTTTTTATTAAAATCATATACTTTCTCTGCCTGTATTAACTGTTTATCTACAAGTAATAATAATAATACACCTAAACTGACAATCTCACCATGCATATGACCTTTACAATCTGGTATTTTCACACTCGCTAAATAAAGTGAATGAGCCAAACTGCTATTGTAATTTAAATTTACTAAAACAGAAACTAATCCTGTATTTACAATAATCGTCAATACAGTTTGGATAAATTCATCAGATACAATATTTTTTTGAGCATCATCTAATGCCTTTACTCCATATTGCAATAATCTTTCTGAACAATCTTTTGCTATTTGTACCCCTAAATTATTTGTGTGATTTAAAATTCTACCTCTCGTATTAAAACAAACTTCATATTGTTTAGATAAAGCATCACCAATGCCAGCACGCAAATATTTTATAGGTGCATTACTTATGATTTTTGTATCTATAAAACAATGAATAGCTGGTTTTTGTGCATCATAAAATTCTACTTTATCTTTGCCATATAAAATACATAAAGCTGTAACAGGAGCACAATTTGATGCTATTGTCGGAAATGTAAATACTGGCTTTTTCAGCATATCTGCTAAAGCTTTGCATGTATCCATACTTTTACCACCGCCAACAGCAAATATCATATCTGCCATTTGCACTGTTTTTATATTTTTTAATCGCTCAATATTTTCTCGTGTAGCATTACCTCCATACCAAATAAAATCTAATAAATTTATATCTGTCCCTTTCATCGCAGTAAGTAATTTATCTTTTACTTTACTTAAACTAATTTCACCGCCAATTACAATAGCCGTTTTACCATAATTACTGCAGATTTGAGGTACTCTCTTATATACATCTTCACCAATACTATAACTTGGTAAATATACTTGCTGACTCATCTTACTCCCTCTAATCTTAAATATTTTTTATAAAAAAAGTCTTTCTGCTTAAACAGAAAGACTTTTTAGTTTACTTATTAAATTCTATTTTTATGAATTATTTTCCTTCTAAAATGCTACCTAAAGAATTTAAAAAATCGCCTTCAAAAGTTTCAAAGCTACCTTCATCACATTTTTGGGCTAAACTTGGATTTATTGGAAGTGTAGCTGTATGTTTTATACCATATTTATTAGCTTCTTCTTCAACTTTTGATTTACCAAAAATATAATGTTTTTCATTGCAATTAGGGCAAACAAAATAAGACATATTTTCTACAATACCAATAATTGGCACGCTGAGTAATCCAGCCATATTCACAGCTTTTTCTACAATCATAGATACGAGTTCTTGTGGTGTTGTAACTACGATTATGCCATCAACTGGCAAAGATTGATATACAGTAAGTGGTACATCACCTGTTCCTGGAGGCATATCCACAAACATATAATCTACTTCACCCCAGTTTACATCGCTCCAAAATTGTTTTACTACTCCACCAATAATAGGGCCACGCCAAACAACAGGATCTGTTTCATTATCTAAAATCAAATTTGTAGACATAATTTTTATACCAGTTTTTGTCTGTGCTGGTGTCATGCCTTCTTGTGTTCCTGTTACTTTTTCTTTAAGATTAAACACTTTTGGTATAGATGGACCTGTGATATCAGCATCTAAAATTGCTGTTTTATAGCCACGACGTTGCATTGTTACTGCCATCATAGAAGTAACTAAAGATTTACCAACGCCACCTTTACCACTCATTACAGCAATTACTTTTTTAATATTTGAACTTGGATTGTTTGGTGCTAATAAACTTTGAGGAGCTGTACGTTCTCCACAAGTCGTACCGCAACTTGCACAATCATGATTACAATTTTCGCTCATTATAAATAGCCACCTTCTACATAAGATATTAATCTATATTATATCATATCTTTTTTGAGTTTAAAGCTATTATATCTTTCTATATTTTTTATTTACTTTTCTCTAAATTTTTTCTTCAAATAATAATTTAATATCAATATCCAAAGCTTTACTTATTTGCATTAATGTAGATATCGGTACTCCTTTACTATAAATTCCTCTTTCAATTCTTGATAAATATGATGTACTTATTGAAGCTCTAAATGCTAATTCTTCTTGTGTATATCTTTTTAATTTGCGAAAATAAGCTATTCTTGCCCCAATCAATCTATATTGTGCTGAAAAATCTACCATAGAATCACCTTCTGCTATATTCTTTAAATTTATTCTAGCGAAAAATTTATCAATTTAGTTGTACTAGCAGGACAATAAAATGGATTATTTAGTTATTTTTTCAGCTTAATTATCCCAATTTATAAAATAAAAAATATCAATGTATTTATATTTACAAATAAAAAGCAATATCTATAGTTTTAACCTTCAACAACAGATATTGCTTTTTTATGTATATATTATTTTATTTTTATCAGCTATCATCATTTTTCAAAAATGGCACTTAATTCGACTTCCAAAGCTTTAGCAATCTTCATAAGTGTAGATATTGGCAAACCTTTTTTATAAACACCACGTTCTATTCTTGATAAATATGAGGCACTAATTGACGCTCTAAACGCCAATTCTTCTTGTGTGTATTTCTTCATCTTTCGAAAATACATTATCTTAGCTCCAATTTGTCTATATTCAGATTCAAACACAAAAATATTACCCCTCTCATACATACTAATAAAATTATCTCATTATCTAAGATATTTACAATTCATATTCATACCAATAATCACCTTATTAGTATTAGTTATGCCTTAATATGTAAGTTTTTCATAAAGATTGTACCTATATTCATATTTATTAAGTTAATATAAGTACAATCCCTATGATAAATATTTTCTATTTATGGAAGGTCTATATTTCTATTTGTGATATCCACTCTCAAACTATCGCCATGAAGAATTACTAAATTAGCTAAATTAACATTTTGCATTTCATATAAATATTCATCGTATTTTCCTTTGTTATTTCCATAATAAGTCATTATTCCTAAAGGAGATAAAACACCATCTTTTTCTTCACTATAGATTTCTATAGGAATGGTATGTGTAGAACTACTCCAGTATCCAGCTTTTTTATCTTTGCTATTTACATTATCATATTCTACACTCATATTAAAATAGAGCGCTCTATCTGTATTAGCATATTTTTTAGGATTTAATAACTCTTTATCAAAAGGAATAGTAGCTATCATATCATCTTTTTTATCATAAATGATAAATCTCAATCCCTTTCCTGTCATCAAACCAAAGAAACCATTATCATCAATTGTTGATACAGCACTGACTTTATAATTAGTATTTTTATTTTTTAATATATCATTAGCTTTTTTTAGATTTTCCTCATCTTGCTTTTGCTGTTGATACGTATCGTCAGTAGCTTTTGCCGTTTCCACCAATGTATTAGTATTTGTATTTACTTGTGTATCTTTTTCATGTTTTTGATAGAGAAAATATCCCAGACCACTGCCTACAATGATAACAACTACAATTGCAATAGCTATTATTATTTTCATTTTATTATTATTACTATTGTTATTGTTTATATTATTACTATTTATATTCTTATTTACATTTGGTTGTATCTGTGGACTTGTTGATACTCCTAAATTAGTACCACATTTAGGGCAAAATTTTTCACCATCATTAACTGGGGTACCACATTTAAAACAAAATTTACTCATTTTATTTACCTCTCATCAAAATGGGTCTGCTCCATAATTATTAGTACCCACATCGCCTCTAATACATAATAATTTAATGCTAAAATAAAGATTTACAAATGGTACCATAAAAATCAATATCCACCAGCCTGATTTATTAAAATCATGAAATCTTCTAATATTTAAAGATATACCTGCTATAGTTCCTACTAATTGTACTATTAAAGTTAACATCATACCAAAATCAGACATTATACCAAAAATATCTGTTGTCGCTGCATAGATGATAAAATAAAGTACCATTATTACAACTGCGATTATCAAACTGCGTGTTATATAAAATTTTCTATTTATTCTACCTTCAAAACAAAAATATTCATTTTTTATTTTATTTAAAATACCATCAGCACTATTATTGCTATTATTTACATTAAAATTTGTATTCATATTTTGCTGATATGGTTGATTTACTGGCTGTATTGGTTGATTATTATTTACTACATTAGTATTCATATTATTAACCATTGGTGTCTGATAAAATGCTGGTGTTTCTTCACCACATTTAGGGCAAAATTTATCTGCACTAGTTAAAGCATTTCCACATTTTTGACAAATAATATTATTTGCTACTTGTACATTTTGTTTTTCTAATTTATTACCACAACTTGGACAAAAAAGCACATTATCATCAAATTGTTTCTGACATTGTCTACAAATATTCATATCTATTCCTCATTTCTCTACGCTTCAATTTTAAATTTACTTTGCATGATATTGAGTTAATATCTTCTTCATTACAGCGATAGCATCAGAATCACGCATATTATCGCCATTTATCTCAATCGTCCAAAGCTGAAATCTAGTATCATTTAAAATAACAAATTGGACTTTAGCTTTTGCTGGTTTATCCTGCCAACGGCATGTACCTGTGAACTCTACAACTTTTGAATTATCTGTAGCCACAAAATACTCCCATTTACCATCGCTGAAAAATTGGTCAAAAGCCTTACCTATTTTTACATTAGGAACAATCTCCATTGTACCCTCTTTGACTAAAGTTACATGTTTATCTTCTAATAAACTACAACCTGAAAACATCACACTAGATAAAGTAAGTAACGCTATGAATACCATTAAATATCTCTGTTTTAATCTATGCATAAAAACCGCTCCTCATTTTACTATCAACAACTATTACTCAGTACGTATTTTCTAAAGGGTCATCGCCATATTGATTGGCACCTTTTGTACCTGGCATCAAAAATAAATATAAATACAGAAAAGGTGTTATCGCTGGTATAAGTGATAATAAAGCAAAATATCCCGATTTATCCAAATCATGAAATCTTCTCATATCCAGCATAAAATCAGCTACTATACATAAACATAAAAGTATAAAGCTCAATAACATCAAGATTAAACTAAAATCATCTGACCTAGTATCTAATTCATCAATTAGCACAAAAAGTATACATTCTATAACTACTAAAACTAAACTGCGTATAAAATAGATTTTGCGATTTAGTCTTCCTGTATAGGAAAAATAATCTCGCTTTATCATTTGTATAAAATCTGAATTCATCAGTTTATCTATATCATCTTGTTTTTTATTATTCCCAGAAATATTAGTTTGTATTTTAGCTCCACATTTAGGGCAAAATTTTAAATTAGTATTTCCGTTTAAATTTTGACCACATTTAGGACAATATAAATTTTGCATAATGCTCACCTCTCATTTTGACGATTAATAATCAAAAGAAGCTATCTTCATCCTCATCATCAAAATTGCCAAAAGAGTCTTCTTCTGTGTATTCTTCTTCTTCATAATCTGCCGATGTGTCTTCACTATTTGATGTATCATCTTGAGTATTAGTTTCATCATAAGCTTGAATACTATCTACAGGATTTTCTTGTAGCATTTCTTCACTACTTTGCATTTCACTATTATTTTGCATATTATCAGGAATAATATTTTCATCATAAGCTTGGATATTATCCACTACATTACTATTCATGATTTCAGATGCTACCACATTATTCATATCTGGCACTACTTGCTCACTATAAGCTTGAATATTATCCACTGGATTTGCGTACATTGGGTCAATATAATCTTGAACTGGCTGAACTGTTTCATTTGGAATGTATTCTGTTGGTGCTGGTTGTTCTGTACTAGATGAAGAACTATGATGACCACTAGAAGCTTCCGCTGTTGCATTATGATAAAGAGAACTAGCCATCGCTCCTACAGCAGCAGCTGCTGCATATTTACCAAAAGTTTTTAAGCCACTCTCTTGATTGTTTTGGTTATTATTCATATTATTAGGCATTTGTTGATTAGCCATTGCTTGATTATTTGGCATATTATTCGCTCTATTATTAAAATTATTTGCCATCATATTACCATTTAATCCATTTGCGAAATTATTACCATAATTTGCATTTTGCATTGGCTGAATATAGTTCATTCCATTTGTATGTTCTGCTATATACATACTATTTTGTTTTAAGATATCGATATTTTGATAAAGATGTGCAATCATCAAATAAATAGAAGCTTCTTTTACTCCCATATTCACTGCTTTTTGCAAATAATTTATCGCTTGCGCATAATTTGGCAATGGCATATTCATTTGCAAATAATTTTTACCTATGTTAAATTCGTTCATACCCATTTGATTATTATTCATTGCTTGATTATTTATCATTTGATTATGTTGTTGCATCTGATTTTGCTGATAATTATTTGCACTTGGATAATTATTCTGTGCTCTCATCTGCATATTAGTGTTAACCATTCTATTCGCATTTTGCTGATAATTAGTATTTTGTACTGGAGTATTAAAATTATTTTGTGGATTTACATTATAATTATTCTCTTGATTAAATTTCATACCACAATTAGTACAAAATAAATTATCCGCTGGCATCTTGCTACCACAATTTGTACAATACTTAAACATAAATATTCGCTCCTTTTATAATATGTATTAATCTTTAATAACAATATAATAAAAATAGAACTTTCTTTGTTGTCCCATAGGGATAATTTAACTGCTTTTTCGCATTAATAGTAACAATTTAAGCCATTTTACATAAAAAAATAGCCTTTAAGATACTAATATCTAAGGCTATTTATCATAATTTATATTTAGTTATATTCTTTCAAAAATATCATGATTTCATTGGTCTTTGCTTTTAAAGCCTCTTTTAATTCTGGTAAATAATACTTAATCAACACACCTTCTACATCTTCTTGTAAAAAAGGATTATCTTTAATGATAAAATCAGTGCTTTTCATTAATTCATCAAAAAAACATTGTGCTAAAGTATCAAAATTAAAATGATAGACCTTTTTTTCTTCATTTGTCTTGTCATCAACTATCGTCAATTCTTCTAAGTTTATGTCTTTTTTTAAGTATTGCGTTACATATATAAAAAATCGCTCAGCATCATAAGCTAGTATTCTATCTATAAATTCTCTTTTTATCTCTTCTACATAATTTGTTTCTTCTAAATGCTTTAACTGCCAAAGATGATACATCTGTTCATCTTGTTTTCCTGAAAGTCTAGTAAAACTAGGCACATAATTAAAATGCTTTAAATACTCCGGCAAATCCAATTTAAATCGTTTTACCATTAAATTTATAATACGCTCTATTTCTTTATTTACCTTAAAATAATAATTCTGCTCATTTTCATAGTACGTATAATATTTCTTTAACTGATAGATTTTATATGTTTCTAATATATCCTTGATATATTCTTTCATTAAAGAAAATACATTGTTCTCAAAATCCTCTATCATAGCCTTTTGAGCTTCTTCTACACTTTCATAATCTAAATCATCAACCATACTGATTGGAGTATAAAAAGGTATCTTATTAAAATCAAATGGATAATCTTTTTCTTGTACAGGCATAGGTATTTCAAATAAGTTAAATTTATCATTCAACATTATTTCGATTTGCTTTAAAGTCAATTTATTCTGTTTTTGCTCAAATTTATATTCATCTTCAATTTCATTTAAAATTTCCTCTACATATTGATAGCGATTTTCTGGGTCTAATTGTGTTGCTTTAGCTATTATCTTTTGTAATAATTTAGATTTTGGCTGTAATTTTTTTATTGTCATACCTAAAGCATATATATCTGTTCTAGCATCAGTTTGACTAAAACCATATTGTTCTGGCGGTGCAAAGCCTTTTGTCCCCAAATATGTCGTGTCAAAATTCTGGTCATACTTAAAAATACGTACCGTATCAAAATCCACCAACTTAACAACACCATCATTTGTAAGCATAATATTATTCAAATTTATATCACGATGAATAATATCCCTTTGATGTAAATTCTTCAATCCCTTACATAATTGTACTAAAATATCTTGTATCTCTTCATCAGATATATATTTTTTTTGCTCTATTAATTCATTTAAAGTTATACCACAGATATATTCTTCTACTAAAATTATTTCTTCATCACCATCAAAAATATAATAAATCCTAGGAAGTATCCTATCATCTATCTTTTTCAATTCCTGATAAGGAACATCTTTATTTTTTAGATATTTTATAACATATACTTGTCTATCTGACTCATCATATGCTAAAACAATCCTACTCTTATTGCTTTCCTTCCATATATCTATTTGTTTATATTTATCATTTATAAACTGCTTGACAAAATCACTCATATATTAACCTTCTATCAAATAAATTTATAAATATATTTTAACAAAAAAAATAGCAGGTCTTGTATATTATCACCTGCTATTTTATATTAATTTTTATTAACTAACTTATCTAAACTAACCTCTAAAATTTTAGATATTTTATACAATACTGGTAAAGATACACAACCTGTCACTAAACCACTCTCTATTTTTGCCATATAACTTAGACTGATATTTGTTTTTTGAGCTAATTGCATCTGTGTATATTTTTTCAATTTCCTATAATAAGCAATATTTATTCCTATTAATCTATTATCTAATTCATCATTTGTCATAAACATACCTCCTAAAATAATTATCTTACTTTAAAGCATATTTATCTATAAACTATCAAGGTTAATTTATTCATCAATAGTATATATTAAATCTTAAAAAATATTATTTTTATCATGATATGTACTATATATTTTATATCTATAATAAAATACATTATTTTTATACTATATCTAATATAACTATATAGTATCAAATTCACTCTATAAAATGTACCTAAAAAATTTTTTATCTAAAAGCATTAGAAAATCTATTCTTATTCTTTCATAATACTTAAACATAATATCCAAGCATTCTGCAATTTAGCGATGAATAAATTTCTGTTACTTGATAATCTAAAAAGTTGCTTTCTGTAAAATCATATTTCACTACTCCAAAAGCACTATCAAAACTATTTCTAAATTCCATTTTTATTCCTCCTTATTTTCCACCTTGATTTTTTTCTATATATAATATCCATTCACTTTTTCTCTTTTTGGTATTTTGATTAAAAATTTTTATTAAATTTTATCTCTTATATTTATAGCCCTTCTTTCTCCAAAGAAGATTTCTTTACATTATTTATATCTGCCTTAATTTATTTATTCTGGCATTTTTACTTAAAAGATTTTTTATTTTTATTGACAAAAACTTTTATATCTTTTATCTTAATTTTATAAGTCTTACATTATATATATCTTACTCAAGACTTTCATTTTGGCACTTACTTATAAAAATTTTTTACTATAAATATCTTTTATAAATAAATTCCTATATAATTAATATAAAACTTCAACTGAAAATTCTGATAATCTCAGTCACAAAACTCTTATAACAAAATATTGCAAATTTTTACATTGTAAAATTCATCAAAATAGGTTATAATATCTTTAGTTAATTGAGTTTTAATGAAGGATACTATATATTTTTTTACTAATATTTATACACGACTTCATTTTTAAAACGCCCAAAATAGCCCTAAATGGCAAAAAAATGGCATCTCCGCCGCACCGCGTCATTACTGGGTTTGTGGCACTTTTTAAAGTGTATAACATCACTCAATCTATCTAAATCTTGTTCTCAACCGCAAAGTGCATTTTCAGCCCAATAACGACGCGGGTTCCAGAGCACAGGGTTTAAAACTAACCCCGCTTTTAGGGGACGGAAACTTTGAAGTTTCTTTAATTAAATCTTTTTTATTATTTAAGTTTAAAACTAACCCCGCTTTTAGGGGACGGAAACTCGCTCCAACAGTCCCCTGAAAAATTTTTAACGACATACTGTTTAAAACTAACCCCGTTTATAGGGGACGGAAATAAAAAAGTCGCTAATTATGTTTAGCGACTTTTTTTCTTTAATAAATATTCTTGTAGACGTACAAAAATAGCTCTAGTCAAAAGACTAGAGCTATTTCTCATATTTTTTATAAAAATTTTGATTATTGCCTGCCTTAAAAACAAAAAAGCGATATCAGATTTTTTCTGATATCGCTAATGCTTACAAAATGGCGGAGCGAGAGAGATTCGAACTCTCGCACGGCGAAGCCGCCTAACGATTTAGCAATACCCAAGTAAGTTTTTGCTATAATTTTATTCCTTATTTTAAGCCTTTATCCTACAATATAATATAGTAATTTTCCTTATCTTTACAGGACTTTCAAACATTATTGCCTGCCTTATTGCCTGCCCTGTTTTTCATTATATATTTAGCCCCCCGACCTTTAGACACCATTTCTATAATGTCTTTTTTACGTAGTTTTTGCAAAATACGATATGCCGCTGGTAAGGAAATATGCAACAGGTCAGCTACATCTTTGCGGGAAATTGCTTTTTGCTCTTTCAATAATTTAAGAACAAGTTCCGTATAACGGATTTCATCAATATCTGTCTGTCTGACATATGCAGATAACTTACCAGTAGTCCGATATATTTTAGCACTAAGAATATATGAGCGATTATTACCGTTTCCTACTGCTTCAACAACACCTTCTTCAACAAGTGTTTCTAAAGCTACTTTTATTTTATTATTATCTAAATGAAGTATTTCACTCAATTCTTTTAATTGTACCCGATGCTGCTGACGCAAACAATTTAAAATCATCAAAGCATAAATAGATAAATTATTACTATTGATTTTCTGTTCTTCTGTCAGCATTGCAATAAAGGATTTATCCGGCATTACATTTGGCATAAATAATTTTACCATAACCGTTGTTGACTGGCTGTAATCCGGCAAACCCCTTCCATAACGCAAAGTTCCTTCATATATTCTATCAATACCTCTGCCGGAACGTTCTGCAAGACCTATTCGTTTTAAACAGTCTGCCAATACAGGATTACGTCCATGCGGTTCAACATCAATAAGATTTCTATAATCAATACCGTCAATAAAACCGCCGGGATTAGCAATAGTTAAGCCTTCATTATCTATAAGCACCCGCACTCTGCCGAGCATGGAATAATCCCGATGACAAAAAGCATTGACTAATGCTTCACGAAATGCTCTCTTGTCATAATGTGGAATAGATATACGGAACATACCGACTTCCATTTCTTCTTCTGTGTTCCATGCGTTAAAATAATCTGTTATTTTTTCAATAGCAGCCAGTAATGGTAAAGTAAACGACTCATTAACACGTAAAGTTGTTCCATCCATTACCTGAATAGCAACTTCCGCTGTCGGAACTAAAGTTTGTAATCGTTCCTTTTTTCCTATTATTAACAATCCCGTCAATGTTGGATGAGTTTTTCCGTCAATAACAGTAATAAAACGAAGTGCTTTATCTAATTCTTCATCTGTAAGCTGTAAAAGCATACTTTCACCATGATAGGTACGAATAATATTTCTCAATCGTTCTCTTTCTAACGGATCTAAATCTTCATAACTGCTGTCTGGAACAGGTTGTGCCGAATAATCAAGTAACGATAAATCAGATAAACGTGATGCGAATTCATACGGATACATCGGAACATTCTCCGGTGTTCCATCCATTTTTATTCTTCTTCTAACCAATTTACCCGAAGATGTTGCTACAATATTTTTATGTCGCGGCACACTGATTTTCAATACCTGAACATGATTAAAATCCAATTTTTCTATACGAATGGATACTGGCGGAATTGTTTTATTGGCAATAAACGCCGCCAAAGTATCCGTGTTTTTATGTGATGAATGTAGTCCCGTTATATCTCCGTTATCTTCAACGCCTAAATAAAAATCTCCGCCGTCGGTATTGGCAAAAGCTACAACGGCTTCTACAATATCGCTATCTGAAAGACGTTTCAAATCACTTTTAAATTCAATCGTCAATGTTTCTTTCAAATGTATATTATCCATAAAAAACACCTCTTTTAATATATATTAACACACGCGTGTGTTTTATTAAAGATTAAAAACACACGCGTGCGTTTATTCGCATTATATGATGCGTTTAACTATTCAATCTGTTTCATCGGATCTTCACCAAGATAGATATTATCCAGTTTTTCAACAGCCGCAGTCTGCATTGTCTTAATGACATGAGCATACGTGTCAAGTGTAATCCTGATTGTCGAATGACCTAATCTTTCCGATACAACTTTAACATTTACACCACTAGCCAAGAGCCACGTTGCATGAGTATGCCGCAGGTCATGGAAACGTACTTTTTCTGAAATACCAGCTCGTGGTAATAAAATTTTCTTGAATATATGATATGAAAAGGAAGCCGGATGACGGACATTGCCGTATTGATTGGCAATGACATATCCTTTGTCAACAAATAAACCTGTGTTCTTTATTTTGTAAAATTCTTGCCAATGCTTGTATTCGATTAATGCCTGTACTACAAATTTCGGCAACGGAATTTCACGACGGCTGTTTTTCGTTTTTACTTCATTCTGAATAACAGTGCCATGATTTGTCTTTACGGCACTCTGTTCAACATATAATTTCGCTGAACGAAAATCAATACAATTCCATGAAAGTCCGAAAATCTCAGCCAATCGCATACCTGTTCCCAGTGCAATGACAACGACAATCCATGCCACCATATCATACTCTTTTGCAATCGTCATTAATCGCAGAGCTTCATTTCTTGTTAAAATTCGGATTTCCGAACGACTGGTTTTTATTGGTTTTGTTTTCGGTGCAGGATTTTTTTCAATATATCCTAAATCCACTGCATCATTTAGTGCTTGTATGAGTAATCGTCTAGTGGCGTTGACTGTTCTTGCCGCCAATCCGCTTTGCTCTACACCTCCTCTCTCCAATAGAAAAATCCAGTGTTTTTGTAGGATATCTGTTGATAACGCTTTGAGTTTGTATTTTCCAAGGTACGGCTTCAAGTGCATCTTTACTGAAGTTTGATATCGTTCATAGGTCTTTAGCCGTACCGTGTTTTGTTTATAATTTTTTAGCCAGTCATCAAGCCAATCTCCTAGTTTTATATCGTATTTTATAATATTTATGCCTTTTTCCCGCAATGCTTTAAATTCTCTTGCCTTCCTCAAAACTTCTTTAGCAGATTTTTTACTGCTGAAAAATTTTCGCTTTATTGTCTGAGAGTTTTGGTCAAAATACGAAAATTGCCCCTCGTATCTTTCTTTTCATTAAAATAAACTGTGCCTTCACCATTAGAACGTTTCACATTATCAACTCCTCATATAAAAAGAGAACGGCAAAAACCGTTCTCTTAAAAATTAATTTTCAGCAGCCATCAATTTTTCTAAAAACCAGTACGGTATTAACTTTCTTTTTCCTATCTGTTTAAAGGGAATATTACCTTTTTTCATGCCGGCATAGACAGCTGATAAACTCATTGCTAAAATTCCGCCATTTTTGACAATAACTTCTTTCGGAGCGTACAAACGTTTTTCAATTATCATATTAATCACCTTTCATAAATATAATTTATAATCATATCTATAGTATATAAGTATAAAAATACATTTTATCCATAATTTTTTATATCATAAGTCCCTGCATGGCTAATTTGACAGGCATATTCTGTTTTTCAATATCCTTAATATCTAATATTTTTTCGCGTTCTTCAAATTGTGCATCAAAAAATTTTTTATCAAAAGTTAGTTTTCCTGCCGGTAATGTAATATAGCCAACGTTATAACAATATCGATGAAAAAACCGTTGAATATATCTGTTGTAGGAATAAGATGAAGCATTTAAAACATCTGGCATCCACATAGCACGGGGATAAACTACAGCATTATCTGTCATAAAATATACAAAGTTGCTTAAATCAATCTCTGTTCCGAAGCCATTCATATAATCTATTGCCCAAATGCCAGTTGCATTTTTTTGCATAACATATCTTTGATTTATCTGTTGCATAGAATTAGCATTTATTGCATATTCTTGTGAACCAAGTGAATACGTACCAGCCATCGGCAATGCTATTGGCTGCTTATCTTCATTTTTATTGAACTGCGTATAAAACAGAAATCCATACCTTTTATAGGCAAAATAATTTGCCTCTTCCAGTGTTTCAAAGGCAAAAACCTCGCAAAACAAGTCTGTTCGACAATATAACTCATTGAATAAATCCTGCATATTATCGAGTACATGAACCGTCGTGTTTGTTATCATGACATAATATTTTTTCGGTACAGCTATAGTTTCTTCTGCATAATTTTCCATATTAACAATCTCCTTCACTCTCTAAAATCTGTTTAATTTTATCCATTTTTAAGCATAAAAATTTTGTTTTTATGCCATTAATAACAACACTTTTTAACATCTTTGCCTTATGATTTTTCTGCTCGTATGCATCAATTACTCCTTTTTCATATAAAACTGATATGACATCGTTTGATGTTGCTGAAAATCCTCGCCCAATATGCGAATAATACGTCATGACATACTCAAAAATTTTATCTAGCTCGAACTTTAAAATATTTTGTTCAATGTAACCATAGCTGAACTTTGCGGTTAATTCATATTCGGATTTTGAGTTACAAATTTGAATGATTTTCTGTGCATAACTTTGCATTACAGCTTCTAAAAATAGGCGGTACGGTTCTTCCTGATTGCATAAATATTGATTTTCTAACATAACATTTTGCAAAATTGAAATCCATTCACTCCATAAATTTGATACATCTATATCAGTAAAAAAACCACAAGTCCTGCCAAAATCCAAGATGAGTTTGGCTTGAAAACTTAAAATTTTATAAATTGTATTATGCCGTGCAAATTTTAAATTCATTTCAGGCGGTTGAAAGTTTATCATTTCTTTGACAATCTGCGAATAATTACTTTCCAAAAAGCGAATATATGCACTAACATATATTTCCAAAAAATTAGGTCTTCCTTCAAAAGTAGCTTCTTTTTCTTCAATTTGAAACTGTCGTAAAACGTCATTATTAAAGGTATCTTTTCGCACATGAACAACAAGATTACGCAATTTTGCCGATTGTTGCAACCCGTCAAGCATACTTTCCGCTGTAACAACTACCGCATATCGGGTATCCGTGCGTTCAATATCTTTACCTGCATTGATGGAACGTACACGTCCAATACCGTCTGCATAAATTCTTAAAAATCGGTGCATTTTATCGAGAACGCTTTTTTCTTTTACAGAATATAAGTCATCAAGTAACACTGTAGCATCATGACATTTTTCGGCATAAATTTCTATGGCACGGTCGGTTGCTGTAAAATTTATCCCGTCAGTCATGTCAAATAAGCAATATAAAATTTTTGCCACTGCTGTTTTTTTACTGCCTGTGGCACCGATTATATTAAAAACATACTGCACAGGAAGTCCGGCATCTTCAAAAAGTTTAGCGGTATAGCCAATGTGCATTTGCAAAAATAAAGGCAAAACCACATGCTTATCCGCACTTAAACTTAAAATCCGCCAAGCGCTCGCAAATATATTTTGCAGATTGATATTTTTCAAATATGCAATTTTACGTTTGCTATTGCAATTTTCATCGCTACCTGAAATATATCGAACAGAGTTATCATCATTAATCCATCCAGAATACTCATAGAAATTGTTGATTTTGAGAAAGTTTTTCTTTCGCTGATAAACAGCCGATAAATATTCTCTAAAAAGCCCTGCTGATTTGTATGAATCGGAATATAATCGAAACTCCGGATGAATTTTGGCAATCTCGTTATAAATATTAAAATACAGCTCTCGTGCTATTTCAACAATTTCACTGACATTCTTATTAAAAATTTTAATTTCATAAAAAAGCTCTTCTTTCGATAAAAATATATGTTTTTTCATTGATAATATTTCAACTTTAAAATTGCTCAACCGAATGGTCTTATTGAATTTATCGCCAATTTTAATTACATCAACACCTGTTTCTTTTTCAATGAATTTGCCATCTAGAATTTCTTCTTCTGGCATATTTATGAACGTATTTTCTTTCTTAATCGCCATATCAGTAATAGGAATACATGGCATTTTGCACGAAATTTTATCCATAGTTACAACATGACTTTCGGCTGTAAATTTTAATGGAGGCAACTGCTCGCTTTCATCATATCTAGTGCGAATATCTGCATTTTTAGCAGATGGCATTGATTGATAGTTTTTGCAAACGGTAACTTTTGAACCTGAAGTTGGCTTTAACTGTTTCATTATTGTTTCACCTTTCCTTTATTTGTTATCTTCATTATCTATTTTTTTCATTCAAAAGTACCGCGAAAAAGTCATTCTTTTTTGATAAAAAATGGCAAAATAAAAAGGACAGGCGTTTTTGCTCTGTCCTTTAATATTTCCAAAGAAATTCTGGAAGACGTTTCTTTATATTGTTACCAATCTTTTTATCCCATTTATTACACCATGTACCGGAAAATTGCTTATCACAAATAGTGCAATTATTGTTACATAATTTAGCTGTTTTTAAAAATCGTATCTTATCAATTAATACTGTTCCTATCAGATTTTTGGTAATACTATCTAATGCCGAATGCAGATTTAACAAGCCGTTTTCAACTTTATCTAACAAAGGAAATTTATTTTTTATGCTACATTGCTTTTCCCATAGAACTTCATTATATTTTTGCATTAACGCAATCTCATCATCCGTTAATTCCATGCTTAACAAAATTAATCGCTGTAACCGTTGAATTCTGTTAATAAAATCATTACTATAATATTTCCTTATATTATCCAGCATTTGATATAAAGTTTTATTTTTGTTTCTTGATGCCTTTCCATACCATAAATTTGAGGCATCAATCTTATCCGATTTCGAAATAAGTACCATCATAATCAAAAATTTACTGGCAGCTATTTCCTTATCAGTATATAAATCAGGCTGTTTGTCTAAGTCTTTTGGATGACTATCTATAGTTGATAAATCAAAATTAAAATCGTTTGAGTGCATATACAGCCAAACTTTTTTGGATATCCGTCCTAATTTACATAACTTTTTTTGTCATCTATACCAAAAAACGCGAATAACTCTTCTGATTTTTCATTAATAAACTTCTTATAGGCGTTGATATTTATCTCATTGTACTTCGCCAATTTATTATATATTTTTCTTTGTTCTTCATTAAATGCCGTTAATATTTCAACGTTCATAGCGGTTACTATTTTATGATAGGCTTCTTCCTCCTGAGCAAAAATCTTCCAATAAACAGCTTCATATATATTAAAGTAACAATCTTGATGGGATTTTTGTACCTCAAAAGATACATCTAAATCCTGTAATGTCTGATAAGCTGCCAAAAGATTATCATAAGACATTTTATCCTTATTGCGACTGTATTCAAAAAACAGCCATTCAATATTCCATTCAAAATTAAAGTCCATCATGCGAAATAACTTTCGATACTCGCTAAATTCTATATATTTCTTTAAGCCTATTTTTTCCAATATAATTGTATTTAATAGCAATATACTTTTATCGTAATCTCTCATTGGAATTGTTAAATCTATATAATGAACATCTGTTCCTTTCGTTATTAATATTTTTAGCAGATTTTCTCCTTTCAACGGTTTTTTTAGAGGATCGGTTTTCTTTAATCGTCTGTTTTCTTCCAATTTATCCATATCATCTTTATTTTGCAGATTGTAATAATAATTTCCATATAAAATATAGCCGTATACATCAAAAAATTCTCTGTAATCTGTTTCGTTGTAATGTGCTGCTATATCAAAATCGAGGTATTTTATAAACTGGTCTAAATATCCGCCTTTAGCTTTTATCCTGTCGTTTAAAGTCTTTCCTTTTTCAGCATAACGGTTAAATCCACTTGAATATTTCATTTTCGGATGTAATAAAAAAATTATATGTGCTGCTGATATTACTTGATTTGCTTCAAAAGGTAAATAAATTGGTGTATCCTTTATCTCTATAAACGTATCATTAAAAATAAATTCATCTTTCCACTGTTCAACATAATTCTGTTGTCGTATGATATCAAAAACCTTTATCAAATTTTGCCTGTTAATATTACAAAATGTATCAACTTCTGTTTCGTCAAAAATATCTTCATAACACTGTGCAAGAATATCAAAAAAAGCTGCTTCTTTTGTGTTATCCTTTAAGGCTTCCAATAAATACGGTCTACAATAACCCTGCAACTTTTTATAATATGCTATGTATGCTGATAAATATTGTTCTCTTCGCAAATATTCCCGTTTTTCCAATCCAATCTCTCCTAAAAATATATACCGATACCGCAAAAGCAGTATCGGTTTTTGCTATGCTGAAATATAAAATTGACTGTTTCCTTCATTATAATATATAGGTGTCAAATTGTATCTTGATAAAATAACATTAACCTTTTCTTTATAATACCGTACAGAATATTTCTGTCTATATAACGAACCATCTATACCGATACTGTTTATCATATAATGGCAATGGATATTTCGTTCATTTTTATAATGAACAGCTCCCAAAAGCTGCCTTTCATCAATTAGTAAAACTTCTCCAATGTGATAACAAATCTCTTTTATAATCATCATATCATAATTTACATTACTATCAAAAGAAAAAATCACTTGTAGATACGGATGAAGAATATTAGCATAATACACATTTTGAACAAACTGCATTTCTGCTACTGCATATGGCGGATTGATGCCTATACCGAAGATATAATCCCTATCAGTTTTATTATTATCTATCATATAATCATACATAGCCTGTAGGGAACGAGGTGTTCTATTTTCAAACTTTAAAATAGACATATTTTATCCTTTCATCTGCTGATTGAGTTTCATTAGATATTCGCTCAATAAATTTCTTACTTGATTAACTTCTACAAACGGATATTTTTCTAATACTGATAGATTTTTGTTTAACATATACACTTCTTTTGCTAAATTCTTTCCGCCATCAATAATATTTATAATTCTATGCTCATCAAGATAAATTAAATATTCACCAACACTCATATTTAGTTGCTTAGCATTCTGCATTATCTTATCTTTTTGTGTTTCACTAACTCTGAAATTTATGATTTTATCTTTCTTTTTAAGTTTACTATTCATGAATAAACATCTCCCATATTTTTATTTGTATGCACATTATTTATATGTATATACATTTATAAAAATGATATTTATACATTACATAAAAAGAAGATATTATTTTCATATCAGCAAGATAGACTTTTGTGTATACATCAAATTTCCTATTTTCCCATTTTCCCCAAAATAAAAACACTGAAAATCGGCTTCTATAAACCTAAAATCAGTATTTTAAAAACGGGGAAATCGGGAAAATAGAGAAATCATTGATATTTAGGGATTTGTACTAAGATAAATTTCAATACCGTTTTTCATCTGTATTTATATTTTGAAACAGTATAAAAAAGAAAAGCCACCATAAAATCTGCATTTTCATGCAAATATATGATGGCTTTTAAATTAATTGATTTATAAAAATTTTATTATAAGTTTACTATTTAATGAAATTTTTAATCGTTTCTTGCATTACTTTTTGTATAGTTTCTGATAGATACGTATTTTGCTTATTATAAATATCATCCCTTAATAGTGCACCTACAGTTGTTACTTTGGGTTTCTCAATAATCTTTTTTTCCTCTTGTTTAGTCACTACTTTATTTGAAATACTATCTAAAAATTTATTAGCAATCAATAACCTAATTAATTCTTCCTGCTCTTTTATTGAAGAATTTAACTCTACCATTTGTTGTAACAGCTTATTCTGATTTCGTTCAACGGAAGATATCTTTTCTTTTAATACGTTAGAATTATATGTTTTTTTCATTTTAAATTTATTAACTCCTATATTATTAAATATACTCATCTTTATATGTTTTTTGACAATTACAATACCATAAACAACTAAAATTATTACATAACTTAGTTGCATAACATGGCAAATTACCTTCAACTTTTTGAATAATACGTATCATTTCAGATTTTTTAGCTTTTGCAGGTAATTGTATTTGTTTCTTTTTTGCCAAATTTCGAATATCTTTATTTGTCAATAATTTAAAAGCATTGTTTTCTTTAAATATATCCGTTAAAAATTGATTTGCCACCAATAATCTAAGCAGTTTTTCTATTACATCTAAATTAACATCTAGTTTATCTAACTTTTTTAATCTTAATAAGATCTGTCGTTGGTCATTTTCTAATGAAGATATTTTATTTATTATCTGATTATAATCATTTATGTCATTCATGTTTTCCTCTTATCATTTGCTTGTAATTAGAAAAAGAAAATAAGCAGTTTATGCTTATTTTCTAATATTTATCCATAAATTAAAGCAATTTTTACCATAAAGAATTTATATTATTATACAATCTTTTTTTATTAATAGTTTTATCGTCTTTTATATCATTTATGAAATTGTTAGCTACAATCAATCGCAATAATTCTTCTATCAATCGCAAATCATCTTTTTTTAATTGAACTGAAGAATTTTTATCTACTGTTTTTCTTAAATTTGCAACGTTTTTATTTGCAGTAGTTATTTCTTTTCCTATTGCTTCTAATTCACTAATGATATTTGCTTTTTGTTCCGTTTGATTATCAGTTATAGCTGATAAGTTATTTATAATATTATTGTATTTCTCTTCGTATTGAACTTGCATTTTAGATACATTATCATTATAAGTATTTAAAACTTTTGCTATATAAACTTTATTTTCTTGTTGAACCTGCTTTAACACTGCCATTTCATCCTGTATTAAATTGTTCTGCTTAGATAAATTATCATCAAATATATTTTTTAGTTCAATAATATTATTAGACAAATCATCCTGTGCCTTTGATAAATTATTATCTGCAAATTCCTTTATATTATCTAGTCTATCAGCTATATCCAAATATAACTTTCGTTGATTTTCCTCTAATAAAGATAATCTATTTTCTAATACGGATGACTTTTTCTCTTGCTGTTCATAAATATTGTTAAGCAATCGTTTAATTTCATTTAAAGCAACTGTATTTTGTTTAATATTCTCTTGTAATTCCTGCTTATCCTTTTGAGAACAAAAACCTAATTTAGACAATATTTCCGTAAAACTCATACTTACGCTCCTAATTTTCTTTCAATATCATCAAATACTTTTAATTTGTATAAAGGTATAACTACTGCTCTTTCCTTATCAAAAGTATCATTTTCCAAATCTTGTTCCCATTTTTCGAATTCAGAGAAACTACGTTCTATAGCATTAAGATTTTCCGATGAATAATCTTCTAAAAATGAATTAATATCATCTGTCTGTTCATCTAATACTTTTGTTATCTTCCTTGCTAATTTATCACGAGCTTCTCTAAGAACGTCTTCACAAAACATTTTTACTCTAATAGATTTAGCATCACTTTGTTGCAAAGCAATAATACGACGGCATTCATTATCATCTAACGAAATTCGTCTTGCAACTGTATCCGTTATTGTTCCTTCAATTTCTCTACGAAGTTTACGCTGGTTTCTTTCTAGATTATTTAAACCAATACTTCTTTGTATGTTTTCATTTCTTTTCACTTCATTTAATAAATAAGTAAAATATTTATCTACCAAATCTATACAAGTATCTTCAATTTCTGTAGCACGTCGTTTATATGTTCTAGAATAGGATTGCAATATATCCTGCATTCTATCTATTTCTCTGGCACTGGAATTTTCGGTAACAGGCTTACTATCTGAAATTTCTTTTTCTACTAAACCTAATTTTTCACCCACCCATCGAGCTGCTTTTTTTATTTTACTACCAATCCAACTGAAAAGTCCCATAAATATCACTCCATTTCATTAAGTACTCTATCATAAAGAAAAACTTTTATATCAGCATTAGCAATTTGCTGTTCATAAGATATCAAGTCTTCGTTATCTAAAGATATATTCATTTGTTGATATGAATGTAAGCTCTTCTCTATACCACGCAGATTTTCTTCTATATTCATTTCAAAATCATCATATATTTGTGCAAGTGATTTACTTATATGAACTGTATAGGACGCAGCAGTATCCTTTAATACTTTTGAAACAAACTCTTGCATAGCATCTTGTTTTCTGTTCCCTGCCGGCATTTTTAAGATATTCAGACATTCTATATTATCCAAAGAAATTTTTTTATACATTTCATTTTGCCAATACTGTTCAATATCATTACTTAAATCTTTAACATCTCGTTCAAAAACTCTACAAGTATAACGATTTACAATATTAGATTTATCCTGCATTATCATCAATAATTCTTCCGTATATGAAGTAATATCATCTTTTACTTTATTTATTATCGGATTACTCATTTGAACAGTGTATGCTCTAATATCAGACAACGCTATACTAATTTGATTTATATCCTGCGGAGATGAGTGTTCATCAATTTTTTCGGTATCTTTAATACCTCTATTTTTTATAAAATCCCAAACATTTTTTCCTATATTTATTAGTTTAGAAAATAAATCTGGAGAGAATATCTTGGTTAATATATTTGGTATTTGTAACATTAATATCAACCTTCCTATATTTGAATACTTTTGATACTTTTTATCAAATCTTCTGCTCTTCTTGTAGTTGCATATTTTATTTCCTTTACTAATACAGATAAATCTTCTTTTTCTTTTAAAGCATTATTCAGTTTCTCCTGATATTCTTCTTTTTTTCGTTTGATTTCATTGATATCTTGCTGGCTAGTCTGAATAATTTCATTCTGTTCCTGTTTCATTGCTTCAATTTTTTCCCGTATTTCCTCTCTATAATCTCTATAAGAAGAAACTATATCGTCTACCATATATTCTTTAAACTTGGAAATAATTTCATCTTGCAATTTACTTTTCAATAACTGTATATTTGTAAAATCCTCTATTTCCTGATAATGTTCATCTATTTCATTACTTCTTATACGTAATTTAAGCAATATTGAGCTTAAATCAAAATACTTATCATCATCAGTAGTAAATTCCTTATTGTTATATTCATGAAGAATAGTATATAAATAAGCTGAAACTGGAACTAATTTTTGTGCTGCTAACTGTTCATTTCTATAGCAGTTTTGACCTTTCAAATATTTTACCCACTCTTTTCCTTGTTTTTCCCAATCAGATTGCGGTCTATTCAATGTATCAATCTGTGTAGCAATAATATAAACTTTTTCAACACTGTTGCGGGCATTAGTGAAAACACGCAGAATTGTCTGCAATTCCTGACCGGTCAAAGCATCCGAGCGAACACACATTAAAACGGCATTTGCTCTGTCAATATAAGCTCTTGTAATATTGGAACGATATTCTACTACATCATCCAAGCCCGGAGTATCCACTAAAACAACGCCTTCCGGCAAATCAAAATCTTTTAATCCAATAACAACTTCTTTTACAAAATAATGCGTAGGTGATTTTGAAGAAGTCCATTTCCTTATTTCCTCTTTTAAAGCAACTCTATCTGCACAAGTAAACCTTTGCGTACTTTTTCCCAACTAATTATTCTTTTCAGCATCTGCTTTAAGTATTTGATATTCTTCTAAAAACACCTCTGCTTTAGCTTCATTTACACTTTTCCATAATTTATTCCATTCTTCCTTAGAATAGAAACTTACTTCAACATAATCTTCCTTAGCACTTTTAAATTTTGTCAAAGAAGCTGTTTCCGGCGTTACTTCCGTCGAAGCAAGTTCATATCCCAGTAAAGCATTTATCAATGTAGATTTACCCGCTTTAATCGCACCGACAAGAGCTATATGAAATTCTGGATTAGAGCACTTATCGAGAAATATCTGTATATTTGATAAAATTCTTTCAGATACACTTGGTTTTATTTCATTGATCTGTAACATTTTACGTACTTGTTCCATAGTAACAGCATATTTTCTTACTGTCTCATTCCACAGATATTGAGTATCTACCACTGGTGAATTTATTACCTTCTTCAGATTTTCTATTCTTTCAAGATATTCTTTTTCTACTTCTTTGTTTTTAAATTGCATAAATTTTATTCTCCTTTTACAACTTTCTATTTATCGTCCAAGTATGCGGCTTATTTCCCGTCTTTCTCGGGCATTTTCCCGGAAGCGGTCTGCCCATTGATGTATTGCGTATTTCCTTTTTTCCGCAATACGTACAGATATATTCAATACGTTGAAGCGCCATAATTTCACCTTCCTTCTAAAATTCCTTAAACAGTTTTTCAAATCCAATTTTGAGTACATCCGCTAATTTCATATACACTATTAATGAAGCACCATTTGTTATTTTTCCACCTTCAAGTTTTGATAGAAAACCCGGTGTTATACCGACTTTTTCCGCCAGCTCTGTTTGATTTAGTTTATTGAGCCGTCGATAATAGGAAATTTTCAAGCCGGTTATCCTGATTTGTTCTTCATATTTTTTTGTGTTCATAGCTTTTCCCTGCCGTGTTTGTTTACATATTAATTATCTCATTTTTTACAAAAACACCATTCGTGAGAGTATCACTATTCACATTATCAGTATCATTTTTTAATTTTATATATCTATCTTGACATACTCCCCATGCCTAAAGGCAGGGGATTCTTGGATACAAACGATACTTG
>OIXS01000505.1_pt1 | contig 24008 bp, 22 predicted proteins | sample 1587841 | NCBI WGS metagenome assembly OIXS01 (sample SAMN03283254) | human gut metagenome | biome: human-associated habitat; material: feces | host: Homo sapiens | place: USA | collected 2013
GCTCTGCATTTCGGTCGGCGAGCCATCAGTATGCAAGGCGCAGCCGCAGCATACGTCGAATCCCCTATGCTCCACCAAAAAACAGTACACGCCTTAGGGTACCCTCCATAAAGAGGGTGCCCTAAAACTTTATATACAGCCAAAATGATTTGATTGCAGGTTATAAGAAAATTATTTTTTAGGAGGGAAAAGCAATGAAATCATTAATTGAAGAAATGGGTATCGGATACAGACAGGTAGGAGAAGTACAAATTCCAAACCTTGTTACAACAGACACAAATTATTCAATCGGTTTTTGGGGACAAAGGCATAAAGAATATTTAAAAGAAAATCATAGGCTGATATATTATAATTTAGAAACAAGTGGTAAATTAAACACATACCTACACGATATAGATGTAAGAGCAAGGGATATGTATGAAAACCTTGTAAAAAAGATTTCTGAACAAGAAGGTGTAACAGAGCAACTCAAAGCAGATAATCAAATGCTGTGGGTGCAACATATGAACAATGTTGCAAATCGTGCAAGAGAGATTGTATATAACGAAATAATTTATCAGTCATAATTTAAAGGGCAGGATTTTCCTGCCCTTTGTGTTTTTATCGTATTATTATAACAAAATTAGTTAGGTTTCAATTCTTAAATATACTCAAACCCATTCAAATATTGTCAAAAAGTTATCGAACGCATACAAATTGATTGATATAATCAACAAAATGTGCTATTATTAAAATGTTCAAAAGCTGAATATTACTTTTGATAAGGAGATTTATTATGTCAATCAGTTACAAAAAGCTGTGGAAACTGCTGATAGATAAAGATATGAAGAAAAAGGACTTGGAGCAGTCAGCCGGTATCAGCCATTATACTGTTAGCAAACTTAATCGTGGTGATAATGTAACCACAGATGTGCTTGCGAAAATTTGCGTCGCTCTTGACTGCACAATGGATGATATTATGGAAATCATACCTGACGAATCTAACAAGTAACGGAGGATATAGAATATGGCACGAGCTGCAAAACCTAAAAAAGAAGTATCAATGGAAGAAGCTCTTTGGAAAAGTGCGGACAAGCTCCGTGGCTCTGTTGAACCGGCGGAGTATAAACACATTGTCCTAAGTTTATTCTTTCTGAAATTTGCCAGTGATAAATTTGAAGAATGCAGAAAAAAGATTATAGAAAAACACGGTGAGAAATATGCGGATATGAAGCCGTTCTATACTCAGGAAAATGTCTTTTATCTGCCGGAGGAAAGCCGCTGGTCTTATATTATTGAGAACGCAAAGCAAGATGACATTGCTTTGAAAATAGATACTGCACTTTATACGATTGAAAAAAATAATCCGGCTCTCAAAGGAGCTTTGCCGGATAATTATTATTCCCGCTTACATATCGATACGACAAAACTGGCGTCTCTGCTTGATGAAATCAATCGTATCAATACAGACGATAAAGAGAACGACATTATCGGTCGTGTATATGAATATTTCCTCAGTAAGTTTGCTCTTGCAGAAGGTAAAGGAAAAGGAGAATTCTACACGCCAAAATGCATTGTAAATCTGATTGCTGAAATGTTGGAACCTTATGACGGTATCCTCTATGATCCGTGCTGTGGTTCCGGCGGTATGTTTGTTCAGTCCATTAAGTTCGTGGAAGCACACAGCGGAAACAAAAAGAAAATTTCTATCTACGGACAGGAATACACAAATACAACATTCAAACTGGCAAAAATGAACCTTGCTATTCGTGGCATTTCTGCAAACCTTGGTGAGATGGCAGCAAATACTTTTACAAACGACCAACACAAGGACTTGAAAGCAGACTTTATTATGGCAAATCCGCCTTTCAATCAGAAAGAATGGAGAGCTGCCGATGAGCTGATTGACGACCCTCGTTGGAATGGTTATGAAGTACCGCCTACAAGTAACGCTAACTATGGTTGGATACTGAATATTGTTTCTAAGCTTTCTCAGAATGGTGTAGCAGGTTTCCTACTTGCGAATGGTGCATTATCCGATGACGGAACAGAGCTGAAGATCAGACAGCAGCTTATCGAAAACAACCTTGTAGAAGCCATTATCATTCTTCCAAGAAATCTTTTCTATACTACCGACATCAGCGTTACGCTTTGGATACTGAATAAAAACAAAAAAGCTCGTGTTGTTGAGCAAAATGGGCAGCTCAAACGCTATCGTAACAGAGAGCGTGAAATTCTTTTTATGGATTTGCGTCAGATGGGCAGCCCGTATGAGAAAAAGTATATTGAACTGACAGAGGAAGATAGAGCAAAGGTCACTTCTGTATATCACAACTGGCAGCAGGAGGGATATGAGGAAACATATGAAAATGTTCCGGAGTTCTGCTATTCAGCTTCTTTTGAGGAAGTACAGGAAAAAGGCTTTACCCTCGTACCGAGCAGATACATTGAATTTGTGAACCGTGATGAAAACATCGACTTTGATACAAAGATGAAGTCATTACAGTCTGAACTGAAGGAGCTGCTTATAGCGGAGGAAAAGTCTAAAGCAGATTTGCTTTCAGTGTTTAAGGAGTTAGGCTATGAAATCGAATTATGATATTTTGGGAAATCATATCCGATTGGTTGATGTCCGAAACAAGGACTGTGTAACGGATAAGGTTTTGGGAATAAGTATTGACAAGTATTTTATGCCGTCAGTCGCAAATGTTATCGGGACTAATTTGAGCAGATATAAGCTGATTTCAAAAGGCAGATTTGCGTGTAATCCTATGCACTTAGGTCGCGATGAACGCTTACCTATTGCTCTTTATGATAAAGATGAGCCAGCCATTATATCACCGGCATATTTTATGTTTGAGGTAATCGACAATACTATTTTGGACGAGAACTACCTGATGATGTGGTTCCGCAGACCGGAATTTGACAGGATATGTTGGCTTCACACAGACGGAAGCGTTAGAGGTGGAATTACTTGGGAAGATATTTGCAGATTGGAGTTTCCTGTTCCGAGCATAGAAGAACAGCGTGAAATTGTGAACAGTTACAAGGCTATTACAGAGAGAATTGCTTTGAAGCAGCAGATAAATGATAATTTAGCGGCTTAGGCGGATATTTTCGCAAGCAGAATATCTTCCAACTTTGAAAGATGTTCTATCTCATTACAATTTTCCCTTATCTTCTTGAAGATTGTTTGGATCATATTGTCAAGTTCAGGAATATCGTATGCTGATGGAACAATAATTGGAAGGTTACGAAGATTTTCTTGATTGATTTTCAACTGAACCGCTCCCGTAACAGCATTACGAACAACGGTATTTTTCAATATGAGGTAAGCTATCTCGGTTGAATAGCTATTTTTCCCTTGAAAAATGTGTGCGTGATTATTAACCCAAAATTTTCCCCACACATATTGCATAGTTGGATAACCGCTTTCGTCCATTACTGTACCATCCTCGCCTAACAAACCATATATACCATCGAAAATATAGTTGTCTACATAATCCATTAAGGAAGCAGCACCATAATACGGATATAATTTTTCCACTCCACTGCGGTCTAAACTTGACAATGGACGACGCAAATTATCAAACAGAGTAATTATGCTGTCAACAGTTGTTTCAACACCGTTTTCTACAATCTTCTCTTGTAAAACGGTTTGGGCAGTTGCTTCTAAATTATCATTTATATGTCTATGTGTCACTAAATGCTTTGAAGGAGATTTTATGACTAAAAAAATAACTTATATATTAATAGTTGTGTTGGTTATTGGAGCGATTTTTATTTTAACAAAAGAGGAAGAAAAAGATGAATGGCATTATTCAGATGGTTCTTCTATTGTTTGCAGAGTAGATGGGTGTGGCGAAATTCCGGTTTACTCAAATTGGGATGATAGATTTTGTAGTCAACATTTAAACAAGAGCAAAAATCATTCTGAACAATACGATAGTTCAGTTGCGAAAAAGAAAATAAACACAAAAAAGGCTTTGACTAAAGCGGAAGCGGATGCTTTAAAGGGTACAGGTTATCACGGAACAAAACCTAATTCAACTGCCGAGGACATTGAAATAAAAGCTGCAATGGTTAAATGTAAAAACTGTGGTATGCACTCTGATAATGGTAGTAATAGTTTGTGTGATGAGTGTCAATACAATAAAGAATATGGTTTTGATTAAGTAAAACATATAACTCTTGTGGGTGGCGAGAGTGTAATAAAGAACGCCACTCCGTAGTCGTTCTCTTAAAATTAAATCAAGGAGATACGACTATGAAACAGAATCTAATCACAGATGTTATTCAAGGTATGTTACCGTACCTGAATAATGCACAGACAGAAAGGTTGCAAGAGGTATTGCAACACGCACTTTTCAGTTATGAGGTAACAAAAAGTGAAAACGATGAAGAAATATCAGAGCAGAACTTGGTAGAGCTGTTTCTTTCGGCAAAGCGTATTGAGGGTTGCTCTGAGAAAACCTTAAAGTATTATCAATCGACAATACAAGCTATGCTTAATGGCGTTGAAAAAGGTATTCGATACATTGTAACAGATGATATACGCTGCTATCTCACGGAGTATCAGGCAGCGAATAAGTCAAGCAAAGTAACGATTGATAACATCCGCAGAATATTGTCCAGCTTCTTCTCTTGGTTGGAGGACGAGGATTATATTCTGAAAAGTCCGGTAAGGCGAATACATAAAGTTAAGACCGGAACGAACATAAAAGAAACTTATTCCGATGAAGCTCTTGAACTGATGAGAGATAGCTGCACGGAACTCAGGGATTTGGCAATGATTGATATGCTTGCCTCAACTGGTATGCGTGTCGGTGAAATGGTGCTACTGAACCGTGAGGATATTGATTTTAATGAAAGAGAGTGCGTTGTATTTGGTAAAGGTGATAAGGAACGAATAGTGTATTTTGACGCAAGAACGAAGATACACTTGCAGAACTATCTGCAAAGCAGAAAGGATAGCAATCCGGCACTCTTTGTGTCGCTTCAATCTCCGTATAACCGAATGAAAATCGGCGGTATAGAGGTGCGACTACGACAACTCGGACAACGCTTGGGACTGAATAAGGTACATCCGCATAAATTCAGGCGAACCCTTGCGACAATGGCAATAGACAAAGGAATGCCCATAGAGCAGCTTCAGCAACTCTTGGGGCATAGAAGAATAGATACGACCTTACAATATGCAATGGTCAAACAGAGCAATGTAAAACTGGCTCACAGAAAATACATAGGCTGAGGTGGGAAAATGAAATCAGAGTATAAGATTTTAGGCAATTATATACGCCTTGTAGACGATCGTAACAAGGACTTGGCGATCACAAATTTGCTTGGAGTGAGTATCAGCAAAAAGTTTATCCCTTCTATCGCAAATATTATAGGGACAGATTTATCTAATTACAAAATTGTGAGGACAGGACAGTTTGCTTATGGTCCCGTTACTTCTCGTAATGGAGAGAAAATATCAATCGCTTATTTGGACGATAATGATTGTATTATTTCAAGTTCATACACTGTATTTGAGGTTACGGACAAAGAAAAACTCGACCCTGAATACCTTATGCTGTGGTTCAGCCGACCGGAGTTTGACAGATATGCAAGATACAAGTCACACGGTAGCGTAAGAGAAATCTTTGATTGGGACGAGCTATGTATGGTGGAACTTCCGGTTCCTGAAATTGAAAAGCAGAAAAACATTGTAAAAGCATACAAGACCATTACTGATAGAATTGCCTTGAAACAGCAGATAAATGATAATTTAGAAGCACAAGCTTCTGCTATTTACCACTCGATGTTTGATGAGCAAAATGAGTGGTCTAAGGGCTCTGTTTCAGACTTTGGAGAGGTTGTTGGTGGTGCAACTCCGTCTAAAGATATTGATGAATATTTCTGTTCCGATGGAATTGTATGGCTAACTCCAAAGGATTTGACCTCAACCGGAAAGAAGTTCATCTATAAAGGCGAAACAGATATTACCGAAGCTGCTTATCGTAGTTGTAGCACTAAGCTCTTACCTAAAGGTAGCGTTCTTTTAACTTCAAGAGCACCTGTCGGATGTGTGGCTATTGCTATGACAGACCTTTGCACTAATCAAGGCTTTAAGTCAATTATTCCTAAAAGCGAATTTGGAACTGCTTTCGTGTACTATTTTCTCAAAGAAAACAGGCAGTTGTTGGAAAGTCATTCGTCAGGAACTACCTTTATGGAGATTTCGGGTAATGTGTTGAAAGCCATTCCCGTTTCCATTCCGCCTGAAGAACTCACGAAGGAATTTTCGTCAATGTGTGAACCAATATTCGCATATCAGGAACAAATTGAAGCCGAAATTTTGCGATTACTTGAGCTTCAACGCACAATGGTAAGCCAAATATCAAACCGCTAAATTATCATTTATAGGAGAGAGGTGAGATACAGTGCCTAAATTACCCAAAGATTGCTCTGCCCGTGTTATTGGATCAGAAGCTCGAAAATTGGTGCACTATATATTCTCTTCGCAGCGATGGGAATATAGAGAATGCACAGGTAATGATACTGGTTTGGATTGTATAATAGAACTTGTTGAGAACGAGCAATGGACGAATAAAAAATTGGAAGGTCAAATTAAAGGAACGACAAATCCTCAAAAATTAAAATCAGAAAATTGCTTTTCCTTTTCACTAGATATAAAAACAATCAACTATGGATTGAGCAGTTCAATTGCTTTTGTATTATTTTATGTGGATGTAGAATCGGAAAAGGTATATTATTTGCCGATACAGGATTACTTTATCGCAAATCCGATATTATTCGACCAACTTGAAAAAAATAAATCAACTATGAGTCTGCATATTCCACTTGATAACTTGGTTTGTGATGAAGATTTTGAACTACAACAAATTGCAAAAAGTACATACATAGATGGTCCCTCACGAAATTTAAGAAAAGCAAAGTAAATGTTTAATCAAAAGGAGATGGAACAGTTATGGATACATATAAATTTTATTATGATGAGTCAGAACATAGTAGAAAGATAAATTACGCTACCGTAACTGCTCCAAATTATTATGATAATTTTGTTACAGTTGTAACCGGCTGGTCGAAAGAAAAGGAAAAACAAGTTTTCAAGAAATATAAGGACTTTGAAAATAAATATGCTGACCGTAAAGACAGAAATGGAGAATTAAAAAGCACGACTTTGAAGCAGAAAAAGTTTGAGTTTGGATTTGCTTCACTCGATAAAGCTAATGTACAGTTCATAATGGACTTCTTATCCATTTTTGATGAAAATACCAAACTGTATTTTTCTGTTGAGAGTAAGATAGAATATTTGGTTTTACAGCTTTTTATAGACTATCAGAATAATTTGCTTATAGATGCAGATGCGGTTAAGTATTCTATCACAAAGGCTCTTGTTGTGTATCGCCCAGAGAATGTTATCAAATGTATTTATGATAATCCGGAAGAATTTGTAGAGGAATTGAAAAGATTTTTTAGAGAACGAATTGAATGTAACCGTTCAAATATGAGTCTGAAAGAGCAGGAGAATGAAGCCTTTGAAAATATACTGCATATTTTGAACGATATTTCAGCTATTCCGGAAGTTCAATGGAATTATTGTATGCCATTTAGTGGTTTTTCGAAATACTTACAAGAAGAACATATTAATAACTATGCCTTAGTTTTAGATAAAGAGGGAGAGCAAAACGAAGCCAGTAGGACAATGCGGGCTGCTTGTGAAATGGGACTACATAATGTTATAGAAGAAAATTCGCAAGATAGTTGTGGACTGCGTATGGCAGATATGATGGCAGGCATTATTTCAAAGCTATTAAAAGCCTTGTGTGATGAATTGCACTATCATTCCATTGCAGAGGAACCGGAGAAAAAACTGTTAGATACAAAATGGTTTCAGCTTAATGAAGCTCAACTGAACTTATATAAAAAGTTATACAAGATAGTTTGTGAATGGGATAATGCTTGGTATAAATCGTATGCGGGAATTTATTCTGATGACTTGGTATGTTTTATAGGAATGCTTGGCTATATGGCTCATTTTGAAAATACAGAACAGATTATCAATGAAAAACTTGAAATGCAAAGCGAATACTTTAATGGATATGTTTGTCGGCAGTTATCCGATTATTTTAACCGCAGACAAAGTAAATTACCGATAGACTTTATTGATGAAAATGATAAGGATTATTTTCTAAATAACCGTGGAGCAAAAGTTTATTATGATATTACGAAGCAGCCTATTCTTCAAATTGCCGAAAGAAGTCAAACGGAAATGGTTTTATCTGTTGGAATGGATCAATCAGGTATTCCATTGATTACTATCTCCAATGAGAATAATCCGGTTTGTTATCGTTTGCCGGAAGAATTGAGTGATTGGGCGTATACGGTTATTGGAATAGCAAATATGGGAGCGAATTTATTCCCATCACAAGTTGTATTTACTAAAAATAAGAACAAATATTTTGCTGATATATTATAAAATACAGAGCGTGTAAAAGGAGTGAACACAATGGCAAATTTTAACGAACACGCATTAGAAATGTCAATAATGGAGCTGTTCAAAGATGAGGGCTATACTTATCTGAGCGGCGACCAAATTCACAGAGAAAGGACAGAGGTTCTGCTGGCTGATGATTTGAAGCAGTACCTCTATAATCGCTATGCAAAGAACGGTATCACACCGAGTGAGGTGAATAGCGTTATCCTTATGCTGCGTAATATTTCCGACACACTTTACGAAGCCAACAAAGCGGTCTATAAACTGCTGTGTGATGGTTTTATTCTCAATCGTGAAGATAGGACGCAGAAAGACTTATACATTGAACTTATTGATTTTGAAGCTCCCGAAAACAATATTTTCAAGGTAGTAAATCAGCTTGAAATTGAGGGTATCAATAATCAGCTCCGTATCCCCGATGGCATTGTGTTCGTGAATGGTATTCCTGTTGTTGTTCTTGAATTTAAGAGTGCTGTAAAAGAAAATACTACAATAATGGACGCATACAAGCAGCTTACTGTCCGTTACCGCAGAGATATTCCGGAAATTTTCAAATATAATGCGTTTATTGTTATCAGCGACGGTGCAAATAACAAATATGGCTCGTTCTTCAGTCCTTATGACTTCTTCTATGCGTGGAGAAAAGTCAACTCTGAGGACAAAGAATTGGATGGTATCAATTCCCTTGTAACAATGGTTCAGGGACTTTTCCGAAAAGACCGTTTGCTTGCTGTGATAAAAGACTTTATCTATTTCCCTGATAATTCAGATAAAGACCTGAAAATCGTGTGTCGTTATCCGCAGTTCTTTGCTGCAAACAAACTTTATCAGAATATCAAAGAGCATTTACGCCCGGAAGGAGATGGTAAAGGCGGTACATACTTTGGTGCTACCGGTTGCGGCAAGAGCTATACTATGCTTTTCTTAACCCGTATGTTGATGAAAAGTAAATACTTCTCCTCGCCTACCATTTTAATTATCACAGACAGAACTGACCTCGATGATCAGCTTTCCAAGCAGTTTGTCGGATCGAAAAAGTATATCGGAGATGAAACAGTTGTCAGTATTGACTCTCGTGAAAATCTCCGTAAGGAACTGCAAGGCAGAACAAGCGGCGGCGTGTATCTTACTACAATTCAGAAATTCACGGAAGATTTGCAACTTCTCACCGACAGGGCAAATGTTATCTGTATTTCCGATGAAGCACACCGCAGTCAAATTAATCTTGACCAAAAAGTGAAAATTACAGAGGCTGGGGTTGAGCGTACCTATGGATTTGCAAAATATCTACACGATTCACTTCCAAACGCCACCTATGTCGGATTTACCGGTACACCTGTTGACGGAACGATTGAGGTTTTCGGTGCAGTAGTAGACGCATATACAATGACCGAAGCTGTTCGTGATGGAATAACGGTTAATCTTGTGTATGACGGTCGTGCCGCAAAGGTTATGCTTGACCAAAGCAAAGTAAGACAGATTGAGGAATACTATGCTCAATGTGAGCGTGAAGGTGCAAACGAACATCAAATAGAAGAAAGTCAAAAAGCGGTTGCAAATATGGAAATCATTATTGGTGACCCGGACAGACTTCGTGCCGTTGCGGAGGACTTTATCAGCCATTATGAGAACCGTGTGGCTGAAGGAGCAACTGTTGCCGGCAAGGCAATGTTTGTATGTTCAAACCGTAATATCGCTTATAATTTTTATAAAATTGTCATAGAACTGCGACCGAAATGGGCGGTAAAGAAGATATGTGAAGAGGGCGTTGAACTCTCCGAAAAGGATAAAAAAGAGTTAAAGCCGATGGAAAAGATCAAGTTGGTTATGACTCGAAATAAAGATGATGAACCGGAACTCTTTGAAATGCTCGGTACAAAGGATGACCGCAAGGAATTTGACCGCCAGTTTAAGAACCCTAAATCCAACTTCAAAATTGCCATTGTGGTGGATATGTGGCTGACCGGATTTGATGTGCCGGAGCTTGATACAATTTACATTGATAAGCCCATTCAGCAGCATACCCTTATTCAGACTATTTCCCGTGTTAATCGTGTATGTGAAGGCAAAGATAAAGGTTTGATTGTCGATTACATCGGCATTAAGAAAAATATGAATACCGCTCTTAAAAAGTACACCAATTTTGAGTGTGAAGAATTTGAGGGTATTGAGCAATCAATCACGATTGTTAAAGATCAGTTGGATGTTCTTAGTCAGATGTTCCATAACTTTAACAGCAACGATTTCTTTTACGGCTCTCCAACTGAACAACTTGCCTGCCTAAATCGAGCTGTTGAGTATGTTCAGTTGTCGGAGGAACTGGAAACAAGGTTTATGGCGGCTGTAAAACGAATGAAACAAGCGTTTAATTTGTGTAGTTCCAGCGATAAGTTCTCTGATGAAGAAAAAGATTATATCCACTTCTATTGTGCGGTTCGATCTATCCTCTTTAAATTGACGAAAGGTGAAGCACCGGACATCTCACAGATGAACGCTCGTGTACGTGAAATGTTGGAAGGAGCAATCCAGTCTGACGGTATTGAGGAACTGTTTGAAACCGGTAAGCATATATCTGTTGATATTTTCAGTGATGAGTATATGGATAAGATAAATTCTATTCAGTTGCCGAACACTAAAATTAAGATATTACAAAGATTGCTTTCTCAGGCGATTGATGAATTTAAGAAAGTCAATAAGATAATGGGCGTAGAGTTTGCAGACAGACTCAAACGAGTGGTTGATGAATACAACAACCGCCGCCGTGATGAAGCGTATGCCAATGAAGTCCTTGATGATGTTGCGGAGCAGCTTGCTAATCTGCTTTCAGAACTCAAACAAGAGAAGAACTCATTTAAGGCAATGGGCATCGATTATGAGGAAAAGGCTTTCTACGACATACTTAAAGCGGTGTCAAAAAAGTATGAGTTTGAATATCCAGACGATAAAATGATTGAACTTTCTAAAAGAATAAAAAATATCGTTGATGACAAAGCACGGTATACCGATTGGTCTACCCGTGAAGATATTAAGGCAAATTTACAGGTTGATTTAATTCTGCTGTTGGATGAATTTGATTATCCACCAGTTACGATTGATGATGTCTACAAAGAAGTTCTTGAACAGGCAGAGAACTTTAAGAAGTATGCCAAATAGGGAGGAAAAATACAGTGCAAACAAATGATAAACCGATTACTGAACTTATGTCCGGTATAAATGAGGGTAAAACACAGCTCCCTGATTTTCAGAGAGGTTGGGTTTGGGAAGATAATAGAATACAGGCTCTTATTGCAAGTATCACGAACAATTTTCCGGTAGGAGCAGCTATGTTTTTGGAGTATGGAAATGAAAATGTTCGTTTTAAATACAGAGTTATAGAAGGTGCTCCGTCAAAGGATAATATACCTTCTGAGCTTATTCTTGACGGACAGCAGAGATTAACCTCAATTTATTCTGCTCTCTTTAATTCTGCTCCTGTGCATACCCGTACAGACAAAGGCAAGGAAATATACCGATATTATTACATAGATATTGAAAAAGCTCTTAGTCCTGCGTGTGACAGAGTGGACGCTATCTTTTCTGTTCCCGAGAACAGAATTGTGACATCAAACTTTGGACGAGATGTAGAATTGGATTTGTCTGATCGTACAAAAGAGTTTGAAAAGAAAATGTTTCCGCTTAATATTATTTTGAATTTCACAGAGGTACAGAACTGGCAAAATCAATATTATGCATATTGCAATTACAATCCGGAGGCGATAAAAGAATTTACAGAGTTTAATACAAAAGTGATTATGCAGACAATGCAGTATAAAATGCCTGTAATTCTTCTTGGCAAGGAAACTCCAAAAGAAGCCGTGTGTCAGGTTTTTGAGAATGTAAATACCGGTGGCGTTTCTCTAACTGTTTTTGAACTTGTGACTGCTATTTTTGCAATGGATGACTTTGAGCTTAGAAAAGACTGGGAGGACAGACGAGAAAAGTTCTTTACCGGTGATTTACTATCTGTTATTACAGCAACAGATTTTCTTGTTGCCTGTACTTTGTTGTCAACATACAAAAGGGGCGGAACAGTAAGTTGTAAAAAGAAGGATGTACTGAATTTATCCCTTAGTGACTATAAGAAATATGCAGACATCTTATCCAATGGATTTGTTGAAGCGGAGAAAATGCTTCAGGAGGAGCGTATTTTCTCAAGCCGTGATTTACCGTATTCAACGCAACTTATTCCGTTAGCAGTAATATGCACATTGTTGGATGAGGGAAATAGAATTAAAGTTACGAATATTAAAAATAAAATCAAGCAATGGTATTGGTGCGGTGTGTTTGGTGAACTGTATGGCAGTGCCAATGAAACTCGCTATGTCAACGATGTTGTGGGTGTAATGGAATGGGTAGAAAATGATACCGCCACTCCGAAAACAATTCAAGAAGCGTACTTTAATCCTACGAGACTTATCACTCTCCAATCAAGACAATCCGCCGCATATAAAGGCATAATGGCTCTGATATTAAAAAATCATTGCAAGGATTTTATTAGCGGACGAGAAATGGACTTTACTGTATATAAATCTGAAAGCATTGATATTCATCATATTTTTCCGAGAGATTACTGTGAAAAGCAGAGCTATCCAAGAGAAAAATGGAACTCCATCGTGAATAAAACGCCAATTACTTATTCGACGAACCGTGAAATTGGCGGAGTTGCTCCAAGTAAGTATTTAGGTAAAATTGAGAATAAAGGTCAGGTGGATACAGCAATTCTTGATGAATATCTTAGAACACATTGGATTGATGTGGATAGCTGTCGTAAAGACGATTTTGATAAGCACATCGTGCATAGAGCGAAAATGCTTTTAGACTCTATTGAAAATGCTACAGGTAAATCTATCTCAGGAAGAGAAAGCGAAGAAGTTATCAAAATCTTTGGGGAGAGCCTTAACTAAAATAATGGGGGAATTTTGAGTGAAGAAATTGATTATAGTGTGTGAGGAAAAATATAGAGTCTACGGAGATTATCTTGCTCAGCTTATCAGCTTGGAAGATGACACAGAGGAAACAACAGTAGGTGTTAAAGACGGAGAGGTTGCGGCTCAGGTGTGGCTTGAAAAAGATTATAAGGCAAACGCTGCACAAGTTTCATCTAATCAGTACATTCTTTTTATTGGTCACGATAAACTTATTAAAGAAAAAAGCAGCCATATGAAAGTTGCCTTTTCGCAGTACGGAATGGCATACGGTTGGCTTGGAAAGCAAGCAGTTTTATGCGTTGATAAAGTTGTATCAGCAAATGAATACAACGATTTTATTACTTTCGCATTATCTTATCAGGACAACTTGGAAAGACTGATAGAAGAAAAGAAAGAGAAGTCTAAAATTCAGAAAAGTGTTGAAGCAGGCGGAAAGGTGACAGGTATTGCGGCATTGGCTGTTGTCGGAGGTGCAATAGCTGTAGCTCCATTAGCAGGAATGGATATTGTAAAGAAAATTACTTTGAATAAAAAGATTGAACAGCAGCAGTATAGTTGTGCGGTTATGAAGTTTTATCTTGACTCGCTTGGGGAGTTTTTGGGCTTATAAGAGATTGGAGGTTGAAGCAGAATGGTAGGATTTGAAGAAGGCTACAAGTTCTTTGTTGACAACTCATCTGCTATTGTTGGAGCTGAAATGTCAGGCTCTTATGTTGGAGCTGTGAATGATGAAATAAATAAGCTCGTAAGTACCCTTAACTCTTTTGAAGGATTTAACACTTCTTCAAAAATGCTCAAAGGGGATATTGCGGAGTTTTGGCATTCCGGGACATTCAACATTAAAGCGGTGGTTGAAGGGTCAGATCACAGAACTTTTGTTGATAGGAGCCACGATTTTGCTTCAGCCGATATTTCTTCAAACTTTGGAGACAGATATGGATTGAAATTTTATGGTGATGGGCAGGCAAGTGCAAAGGCACAGTCAATCAGCATTTTTCAACGATTTAAGGAATATCAGAGTTCTGGCGGCAAAGACGGACTGGAAAAATTCTTGTCAGACAGAGGATTTGACGATATTGATACTATTTTGAATGATCCGATTTATTCCGGACAAGTGCGAATAATACCTCGTGACCAATTAGAGGAAGCTACTAAGTGGTTGAGTCGTATGATACAAACAGAGTCAGCTCGACGCCCTGAACAGGTATATCGCTACCAAGAAACGCTTGATTTGCTCAGTGATAGGTTGAAAGACAATGAAGGTGTGGAGTCTATCCCATTGTCTAAAAGCGAAGCGGAGGAGCTTGCTACACTTGCGAAACAGGGAAAAATCAATGCGGATGATATAGGACTTACAGCGGATGAACTTATAAAGTTCGATAACATTATGCAACAGGCATTTAAGGCAGGTATTACAGCAGCTACTATATCCGTAATGCTCAAGGTTGCACCGGAAATATACAAGGCTATTTCATACCTGATAAAAAACGGAGAAATTGACGGTGAACAATTTAAGAAAATAGGATTTGCAGCAGTATCCGGAGGAGCAGAGGGATTTATAAGAGGAACTGTTTCATCCGCACTCACGATATGTCTTGAGTAGTGATAAGGAAGTAATTGTATCTTGCAGGGCGGCATAGCGTGTGGCTATGCCGTTCTGCCTTTTCTTTGCCGTTCAATCACTTGACTGTCGTTAGGAAGATTTACTTCCCCAATAAAGTTCCAAACAATCTGTACTTTCTGTCGGCGGTGGCCGCTGGACTTATCCGGCGCATGGACTATGATTTTCTTCACAAACTCATTCACTATCGTAGGGGTTAATTCTTTCACGCCCACATACTTGCGAATGACGGCGGCAAAGTTGTCAAAGTCTGCCTTGTCCTGCTCGAAGATATGAACAGCGTTTTGCTCTGCATGAACAAACTCCGTCAATTCTTTCTGCTCGACTTCATACTCCGCAGACAGTTTCAAAAACCGTTCGTGGCTGATTGTTCCGTTTACATCATCTTCATAAATCCGCTTGAAAATCCGGTCAAGTTCGGCTATCCGTTTCCTTGCCTGTTCCAATGCTTTCTTGCGCCGCTTCATATCCTTTTCCATTTTCTCAAAACGCTGCTCATACACCATATCGCGAAACGAAGTGATGTCGTCGATAAACATAGCGGTTACATCAAAAATCCGTTTTAGGACAATCCGTTTCAGCGTTTCCTCTCGGATATAATGGGCGGTGCAACTTCCCGTATTGCTCTTGTAACGGGAACAGCGGTAACTGTCTTGCGAGGGCGTCAAACCGCTTGCCGTACAGAAATGTAATTTACTGCCACAGTCAGCGCAGAAAATTAAGTTGGAAAACAGCCCTTGCCGTTCCGCTTGCTTGGCGGGGCGGCGTTTGCTTGCCCTTAATTCCTGCACCCGTTCAAAAAGTTTTTCATCAATGATTGCTTCATGGGTATTGCGGAAAATCCGGCGGTTTTCGGGCGTGTTCTCATACCGCTTTTTCAGTTTGTTTGACTTGGAATAGGTTTTGAAATTGACCGTATGCCCGCAGTATTCAAAACGCGCTAAAATCTTGGAAACAGAGTTTGCGTCCCATAAATACGGATTATCCGGCAAAGGCTTTCCGGCGCATTTTGCATAGTAGGATTTTACCGTCAAAACTTTTTCCTTTTGCAGCATTCTTGCAATCTGCATAGGACCTTTCCCGTCCACACAAAGAGCAAATATCTTCTTGACTACTTCGGCGGCTTCTCCGTCCACAACCCATTGTTTCGGATTGTCCTTGTCCCTCAAATATCCGTAAGGCTGTTTCCCCATGTGTTCTCCGGCATTTGCCTTTGCGTTAAGTATCGCTCGGATCTTCCGGCTTGTATCGCGTGCATAAAAATCGTTGAACAGGTTGCGAAATGGGGTAAAATCGTTGTCGCCCTTGTCGCTGTCAACACCGTCGTTGATTGCAATATAGCGAATATCACGCTCGGCAAAAAAACTCTCGGTGTAATAGCCGACTTTCAGATAGTCGCGCCCCATGCGGGACATATCCTTGACGATAACCGTTTTGACCTTTCCTGCTTCCGCAAGCCCTATCATCTCATTCCAACCGGGTCTATCGAAAGTTACGCCGGAAACGCCGTCGTCAATGAAAAAAGTCGGGTTAGGGAAACCGTTGTCCTCTGCATACTGCAAAAGGATTTTTTTCTGATTGACAATGCTGTTGCTGTCCCCGTCAAGTGCGTCCTCTTGACTTAATCGGGCATATAAAGCGGTAATGTTGTCGGGATAATTTTTCGTTGCCGTCATTGTTCATTCCTCCTGTAATGAACGCCCGACAAACAGGTTGTTATCTTCATTATAGCGGACTTCTTTTTCTTTGTCAGCAGGCGTTTTCACGGTTTCCGATTTTATGAGCCGTTTCATTTTGTCATAGAGCGGTTCAGAGCCGCCGCAAACCGTTGACACTTCATAAAGCGTGCCGCCGACTTTGTATGTAACGGTTTCATTCAGCGGGTTGCCCTTTTTCGGCAGTAAAGCGTTGTATTCAGTTTCCCGTTTCCTTTCCATTCCTTTCACGTCCTCTCTTTGTTTTGAGTAGGGAGCAAGCACAGCAAATGAGTACCCATTTGCCGCTTGCTTCTTCCGCAGCAAGCATAGGAAAGGGGTACCCCTTCCGTAAAATGCGCCGCATTTTCTCTTGTTGGGAAAATCCCAAACCCTTTTGTGTTCTCTCACTCAATATCCCGTCCGAAAAGCGGCTTTTGTTGCACTTTGTCCCTCACTATATACAACACCGCACTTTGCGATTTTGCCAAAGTTTTGAGAAAGTTTTTGAAAAAACTTCAGAAAAGCCTATTCAAAACACTCCACAGAATGTTCCTAACCCTATTGACATTCATTGAATTTTTATATATAATTATTGTTATATAACATCAATAATTTTTTGAAAGGAAAGTACTTATGCCACCAAAAGTAAAAGTAACAAAAGATATGGTTATTGACGCTGCTTTTGAGATAGCCCGTGAAGCAGGAGCGGAAAACATCAATGCAAGAACTGTTGCAAAGAAACTGAACTGCTCCACACAGCCAGTCATGTACCATTTTGCAACGATTGAAGAATTGAAAAAAGCGGCTTATGCAAAAGCAGACGACTATCATACAGAATATCTAATGAATATTGAAAGCCCGCAGAAAGGCGTTATGCTTGGAATTGGGTTGAATTATATCCGCTTTGCGATTGAAGAACCGCATTTGTTCCGCTTCCTTTTTCAATCGAACTTTTTTAATGGAACGACTTTGCTTGAAATGATAGATGCCGAAGAACTTGCGCCTGTTCTTTTGGCAATGCAAGGAGCAGTCGGAGGAAGTATAGAGCAAGTGAAAGAAATTTTTTTGACAGTTTTTTTATTTGCTCACGGATATGCGAGTATCATAGCCAACAATTCTTTGGAGTATGATGAAGAACTCATAAAATCTCATTTAGAACGGGCTTACAGAGGGGCAATATTAGCAACACAGGAGGAAACAAAATGAGAAAACTATACGAAAAAAACGAACTGACTTTTGCGATTGTGTGGATTGTGATTTATTGTGTGCTGCAATCTTTAGCCAATCCACTAAATGAAAAAATAGGGGTTGAATATTCTGCAAGTGCAATTTTTTCTATATTACAGTCCGTGATCCTCTTGGTTTTTATTCGAAAAAATAACTTACTAAAACGATATGGGCTTTGCAAATCTCCTATATCTGCCAGCCGCTTTCTGTTCTATATTCCCTTGATAATTTTAGCCACAAGAAATTTTTGGAACGGAGCGGCGTTTAATTTGAACTTGGCAGGAACTGTCTGCTATATTGCCTGTATGCTTTGGGTTGGATTTTTAGAAGAAGTTATTTTTAGAGGACTGCTTTTCAAAGCGATAGCAAAAGACAATGTAAAAACGGCAATTATCATTTCAAGTGTTACATTTGGTTTGGGACATTTATTAAACTTGGTAAATGGCAGTGGTGCGGGAATAGCAGAAAACTTACTTCAAGTTACAGGGGCGATTGCGATTGGTTTTCTGTTTGTCATTCTTTATTATCGTGGCGGTAGTTTGTTCCCTTGTATAATTACGCACTCCGCAATTAACATCACAAGTGTTTTTGCAAATGTGGTAGGATTGACGATAGAAAAGCGTATCATCTTCCAGTTGGTACTGTTTGCAATTACTATTACTTATTCTTTTATTCTCACAAAGACACTCCCTAAAAATCAGTATTACGACAGGGAGGATAACTGATATGGAAAATGTGATTTCAGAATGGTTGCGCTGCCCTGTTTGCGGAAATAAGACAAGGCTGAAAATCCGTGGGGACACAGAACTAAAATATTTTCCGCTGTTCTGTCCTAAGTGTAGACAAGAGACTTTAATCAATGTAAAACATCTGAATACCACAGTTATCAAAGAGCCAGACGCACAGACGCAGAGCCGATAATACGCAGATGAAAATGCGGTTATCGGCTTTTTCATATTCTCTTGGAGAAATGTAAATGCCGCCATATCGACAAACTTTTCTTGACCTTTTAGGGAAATAGCAAAGCCAAGAAAAGCCGTCAAGGGTCAAGATAAACGCTTCGCGCCCTTGACGGCTTTTCCCGCCTTTGCTCACAGGCAGACAAGAGGGCGCAAACGGAAAGACCGCTTGCGCCCTCTATCTATCATACTGTCTTGTTGTCATTTAGGGGTTAAAAAAGCCTTGATTTATGCGGCTTTGCGGGCGCGAAAATGGAGAGATAAGGTGTTTATATTCAATCCCTCAAAAACAGCGTTCTATCGCGTAACAAAGCGGATATACCGCATTTCACGATATATCCGCTTTCTGTTATTACAACCTGTCTGTCAGCCGTTAAATAGTTCCTTATCCCTCTTTATCTTGCTGTAAAGCAGGTATGTTAGGAACAACGCTTAAATCTGTTGATCCTACCGTAATAGGTGTAGTTACCGTTTTGACTATGAATGTTGTAAAAAACGCATACGCTGTTGCGGTTGGAAAAAAGACAAGACAGCAGCTTACCGGAGAACTTGTCAGAGATATGTATGTATCTGCTTGTTCTCTTATAGGTGGAGGTATTACACAAGCATTTATTGAAGTTCCGATTTTAGGCTATCTTATTGGCAGTTTTATTGGTTCGATTGTTGGCTCCTTTACTTACAATATAGGTCAAAAAGCTATTGTTGCATTTTGTGTTGACTCAGGCTTTACAATGTTCGGTCTTGTTGAGCAGGACTACAAGCTGCCGAAAGAGGTTTTGGAGAAAATCGGAATAGAAACTTTCAATTATAAAACCTTTGAGGCAGATAGTTTTGAACCAGACACCTTTGAGCCTGAAACATTCAGTGTAGATAGTTTTGAACCAGACACACTTGATATTACATTCCTCCGTAGAGGAGTAATAGGTGTATCAAAGGTTGGGTATATAGACTAAATGCTAAGAAAGGAGTATCAAGGAATGAAAGATATTGACAAGTACAGAGGTTGTCTAATTGGTGGAGCTGTCGGTGACGCATTAGGTTATGCGGTTGAGTTCCTTGATGACTCTGCTATTTTCTCACGATTTGGAGAGAACGGGATAACTGAATATGCTCTTAAAAACGGTGTGGCAGAGATTTCAGATGATACACAGATGTCTTTATTTACAGCAACCGGACTACTGCTTGGAACAACACGAGGTATGACTCGTGGAATAATGGGTACATATCCAAGTTATATCAATTTCAGTTATAAGGATTGGTACAGAACTCAAACTGAGCATTATCCTTTACCTGAAGAATATCATTACTCTTGGCTCGTGAATGTACCTGAAATGTTCTCTCGTAGAGCACCCGGTAACACTTGTTTATCAGCGATTGAAAATCAAGCCTATGGAACGATAGAGGAACCGATTAACCACAGCAAAGGTTGTGGAGGTGTAATGCGTGTTGCACCAATTGGTCTGTATTTTGAGAACAAGAGATATTCTGCGGATGAAATTGATATGATAGGTGCAGAAACAGCGGCTCTTACTCACGGTCATTCTCTTGGGTATATTCCGGCAGCAGGCTTAGTTCACATTATTCAGCTTGTTTCTCACAATGGCGATATTACAATTCTTGAAGCAGTTGAGGATATGAAAAAAGCTATTGCTCGCCAATTCGCAAATGACAAACATTTGCAAGAGTTCTTAAATTTGATAGATAATGCCATAGAGTTGTCAAAAGATGAGCATATTGATGATTTAAAAGCAATAAGAATACTTGGTCAAGGATGGGTTGCAGAGGAAACGCTGGCGATTGCAATTTACTGTTCTTTAAGATACTCAGATGATTTTGATAAGGCACTTATTGCTTCTGTAAATCATAGTGGTGACAGCGACTCGACCGGTGCTGTTACCGGAAATATCGTTGGAGCTTATCTTGGCTTGAAAGGTATTCCACAAAAATATTTGGATAACCTTGAATTAAGAGAAGTGATTTGTGAAATTGCGGATGATCTCTATAATGATTGCAAAATAACAATATATGGTTCATATCACGATAAAATATGGGAACAAAAATATATTTATAATACTTATGCTCCAGAAATGTTTATATAATCGTACGAAAATCAAAAACATATTTAAATAATACGGGTCCACTGCTATAACTTAAATGATAAAAAGGGTCTTAGGGTTTAATCCCTAACGAGCATTTACTGCTTGAAATTACGAATGTAATTACAAACAGTCTGCTCGTTAAGGCAGTGCAAAGGAAGTTAGGTCCTATGATTTTAACTTTCGAAATATGATTTGTTCGGGTTGTATCCTGCTAGTGAATATGTTAAAATTCAAATAGAAAATTTGAAAATCAGCAATGCAAAAACACAATTTAATACACATAAATAATGCTTTTTTGAAAAGCAAAATGTGACTTTAATTAAGTCGTTTACATATTAAATTAACCCACCGAGAGTGAGTTGATTTGTGTAAACGGCTTTGTTTTTTGCTTAAAAATATGTGAATAGGTTAATAATTTTTACCTGCTTATTCAGTAATATAGTGAGGATAGGTAGCACATAAATGCCTGCTTGTCAAGTCCTTTATTTCACGATGCCGTGAAGCTGTCCGCTTGAAAAAAGGGAAAATAATTCTGTAAAATTGAGATGTAAACTTGATGATTGAGCAGTAGCAGATACCTCTTTTACCAACCGAAGAAATATTAAATTTGTGTACAAACATTTCAATGTTCAACCCGTTGCATTGTCATAACCAGCAGACTGTTTGTAATTACAAATTCCAAACAGTGCTTGTCTGGGACACCCTGAAACCCGATTGAAAGGAGCGTAAAATGATTAAACTTTTTTTCACCAAAAGTGAATACGATTATGTCAATGAACTTATGAAAAATCAAATTGAAAAACTTAAGAAAATGTCACCAACCGAAAGAATAAATTGGTATAACAGTTCGCTTTTTAACAAACCTATCAATTTTACTAAAGAAATAGATAACACAATTTATACAGTTAATACACATTTCACTAAAAACTCAATAGAAAGCATTGAAGAAATGACAGTCCGTATTTTAGAACAGACAGAAAAGCAATATTGAAATTACACTTTAAAGTGTTGAAGTATAGCAGAGAATATGTTATTATTCAGTTAACCTGTAATCAAACATATTCGGCTGTGGAAAGGAGAATAGTTTGAATAATAGAACAGACCGAATAACTGCACTGTACTGCCGTCTGTCAAGAGATGATGAACAGGACGGTTTATCAGGCAGTATTAAAAATCAACAATCAATATTAGAAAAATATGCAAAAGACAACGGTTTTACTAACTGCAAGGTATTCATTGATGACGGTTGGTCTGGTACGAATTTTGCAAGACCTGCATTTATGGAAATAATGGAACTTGCAGAACAAGGCAGAATAGAAAACCTAATAGTAAAAGACCATTCAAGACTGGGCAGAAATAGACTTGTTGTGGGACAGCTGCTTGAAGAAGATTTTGACAGACTTGGTGTTAGGTATATAGCCATTATGGACAACATTGATACGGCAAAAGGTATAAGCGACCTTGTACCTATGCAGGACTTGTTTAACGAATGGCACGCAAAGAACACAAGTCAAAAGGTCAGAAATGTTTTCAAGAACAAAGGTAATTCAGGAGTACCCCTTACAACCAATCCACCATTCGGATATACAAGGGACTGGCAGATTGATGAACCTGCGGCAGAGATAGTAAAGAAGATATTTAATCTTTGTATTAAAGGGTACGGACCTACACAAATTGCAAGGCGGTTAAGAGAGGCAAAGATAATGACGCCTTGTGAGTATTGGACAAGTATCGGAAGAAATTGCAGTACACCGCCTACAAAGCCATTTAACTGGTGCGGTGATACAGTTTCAAGCATACTTTCAAAACAGGAATACATCGGAGATACTGTTAATTTTAGAACTACAAGAAAATCCTTTAAGAACAAGAAAAAGATTGAAAGAGATCCGTCTGAATGGAAGGTATTTAAGAATACCCATCCTGCCATTATCAGTAAAGAAGATTTCAGACTTGTTCAGGAACTTAGAAAAAATAAACGCAGACCTAACAGGACAGGAGAAATCAGTATGTTTTCAGGACTTGTATACTGTGCTGACTGTGGGGAAAAGATGTACTATTCTTCAACCAACAATTACAAGCACGAACAGGCAAATTTCTTTTGCTCGAGTTTCAGGAAGGATACCGATGTATGTTCGATGCACTACATTCGTGAAAAGGTAATATATGACCTTGTACTTGAGAATATGAGAAGAGTGTTCTATTTTGTTACGGCATACGAAAAAGAATTTGCGATGTTTCAGTTAGACGCTTTTACTGCTCAAAGAGAGAAAGAATTAACAGCAAAGAAACAAGAGCTTGATAAATCAAAAAAGCGTATCAAAGAAATTGATACACTTATACAGAAGTTATATGAAGATAATGCCAAAGGTAAGATTTCCGACAACAGATTTGCAACACTTTCAATATCACTTGAAACAGAACAAAAGGAACTAAAAGAAACAGTGCCCACTTTAGAACAAGAGCTCAATTCAGAAACAAGCAAAATTGACAGTTTGCAATCCTTTATTATGAATGTCAAAAAGGTAACGCAGCCAAATGAACTGACGCCTGAGCTTGTTCACGAATTTATTGAAAAAATTGTTGTATCAGCGCCTAAAAAGATAAAAGGCAAACGGTTTCAGCAAGTTGACATTTATTACAACGGTGTGGGCATAATCAAAGAGCCAACCGCTGAAGAATGGGAACATAGATTTGAACAAAAATACTTAAAAGAAAAAACAGCATAGCCTAAACTATGCTGTAATCATTGAAGCCCTGCGAGCACCCTCTTTATCAAGGGTGCTCGTTTTGGTGTGTGCTGTTTTTTATTAAGTAGGGATTCGAACCCGTGAGGGTCTGCGCGTAAAGAAAACGGTTCGGTGAACCGTTTTTAGCGCAGAGCGGCGAGACGGGTACTGAAATGCTCTGCATTTCGGTCGGCGAGCCATCAGTATGCAAGGCGCAGCCGCAGCATACG
>OIXS01000508.1_pt1 | contig 23819 bp, 15 predicted proteins | sample 1587841 | NCBI WGS metagenome assembly OIXS01 (sample SAMN03283254) | human gut metagenome | biome: human-associated habitat; material: feces | host: Homo sapiens | place: USA | collected 2013
CGGGGGTTTTTGTATTTCACAGATGCAGCCCATAGAGAGAAATCTTACTCTCCGCACCGAGCGTTTGCTTTGGCCCGCCGCTCAGCGGCAGGAAGGTGGCGGAGACGGTGACGGCGCCCCGGGGCTGTACGAAGGTGTAGCGGTTCTCAGACACCTTGGTGAGCGCCACGGCCTTTCCGTCGGTAGTGACGGCCTGAATCTGGGCCAGGTACATCCCCTCGCCGGGCACGATGCTCACCGTGACGGTCTGGCCAACCCGGGGACGGTTGCTGGACAGCTCCACCGAGCCATCGCCGCGCACCGACGCCCTCGCCCGATAGCTGGAGGAACCAGAGGAGGAAGAGGCGCTGTGGGAGTCGTCAGAGGTGTCCTCCGTCCATTTAGCATAGAGGGTTAGGCTGGAGGTCACCTTCCGGTCAAAGTCCCAGGGGCGCTCCAGGCCATAGTCCAGATACCAGCCATCGAAGGTGAAGCCGTCCCGGGTGGGATCCTCCGGCTTGCTGACCGGGGTGTTGTATTCCACGGTCTGGGTCTCCACCGGAGTTCCGCCATTGCTGTCAAAGGAGACGGTGACGTCCTCGGGGGCGGAGCGCACCGGGATCACGGTAATTTCTACCTTGCCAGTGATAGCGCCGGAACCGGCGGCCCGGAGCAGACTGTGGCTGGGATCATAGGTATAGGTGCCGGTAATGGTCTGGGGTCCCATGAGCTTCGGATCGTAGGTGCTGGTGTCCCAAGTCACGGGGCAGACTACCACTAGGCCGTTATCCATCTGGACGGATACAGAAGCCGGCAAGTTCAGAGATTCGACATCGGTGCCGGCTGCCACCGTGAGGGTGGAGGGGTTGACCTTGACCGGGACGCTCCCATCCACCTTTGGCTCGTCGGTAAGGGTCAAATTCATGCTGGCAGATACGTTGCCGGTGTTTTTGACACTCTCATCGTCCGGCAGGGTGATGGTGCCTGTGACGATAACCGGTATCTCCTCCGTGGGACTGTCGTCAGCTTCGTCCAGCGACCATGTGACCTCCAGCGCCACACGGGAGTCGTCGGCCAGCACCGCCACCACGCGGCCGGGCAGTCTGGCTTGGGCTACCTCGCCGGCTATGGCGGTCGCCACCACGGGCACTACGCTTTTGATTTCGGGATCCACCTTTACTACCGGGGCGAAACGGGTACCATAGACATTCAGTTCCTTCAGGCCGATGGCATGCCCCGCCGCTACTCCGTTCATGCTCTTAAAGAACACGCGGAGGTAGCGTGTGCCCTCTGGGATTGCGGAAAGGTTATCCACCACGACAGTAGGGGTGTCTGAAAGGCTGTCGCAAGATTTTGTGGCAAGGTTATGCCAAATATTAGCGCTTTCTGCATTATCGCCTTTAATGGCATCGCCAAGGCCGTCGTCTCTTTTTTCGCGGAATACGTTTATATCCGCATAATCCGTCGGATTATAGGTACTGGTTGCCGCCTGGATCACCAGTTCAGTGGGCCATACTTTTTTGTTAAACTGCATGGTGACGTTGAAAATACTCTCCACGTTCTCACCCAGATCTACCACAATCCAGGATGGAAGCTGATCGGTTGCGTCACCCTGTTTCTTCATTCCGTTGCCCGACCAGTAAGTATCCTCTTTGCCGTCCACAGCAAACTCAGGCCCGGTTGCGTTGGCAACCTCCCGGCCGGAGACATATACTTCCCGGGCCGCTCCGTCATCGGTGTCGTGGATCAGATCCACGGCCTGGCTGGCAGCCAGGGGCATGGCCTGATGGGCAGGGTCGGCGTCGGCCTGATAGCCCATGACGACCACATCGTCAATGCTGACCGCTGTAGCTGCATCCGCATAAATGTTCATCCCGTTTACCAGGATGCGGAGGTAGCGGCCCTGGGCCGTATTGGGATCCAGTTCGGTCACCTGGTCCTCGGTTCCCTTGTGATCTGCGGAATCACAGTGGAACGTAGCCACGGTTTTCCAACTATTTTCTTCGGCCGTGTCAGACACCTGGATTTCGTAGTCTGTGGGCCACGCCTTGTTCTGCGCGGTGCCCTTGACCGTGATCTCGGTGAGGTAGATGGGCTCATTCTCCTGATAATCTCCGCTCATCTCGTTGCCTGTGGCGAGGTCAAAGTAGACCCATTCCACTCCCTTCGTCTGGTTCTCAGGGTTCCGGTCATTCTTTTGCTTCATGTTGGGCACCGCGCTCCAGCGCGTACTGGAATCGCCATCTACCAGCTTTTCCGGTGCCCATTGGTCGTTATTTTGTTCCGTTCCGGAAGCCGTTACCTGGCAACTGGTCGTCAGGTCGATGGGAGTTCCGCTGGGTGCAGGCTCCGGCTCTTCCGGTACCGCGTCGGGATCCTGCCGGACGGTAACCTGGCCGGTGACGGTAAAGCCGCCGGGGTTGGTGAGATTCAGCCCCGTCAGGTCGTAGGCGCCGGTGAAGGTGTACTTCCCTGGCTGCTCGGCGTCATAGTCCTCGCAGCTCCACTCCAGGGGGAGAACCATCCTCTGGCCGCCGCTGAGGGTGACCACGCCCTGGACGGGCAGACCCACCATGTTCTCCGGTGTGCCGAAGTTGACCTCGATGCTGGTGTCCTTCACAGGGGATACCTCGAAGATGCTGGGCAGAACCGCCGGTGCCTGATCCGCAGAGGCGGTGCCCTCATCGCTGAGAAGGATGATCTCGGCAATGGCGGGAGAGGTGCCGGGCTTCCACTCCAGCCGCAGGGCCGTGAGGCCGCCCAGGCCGGCGGTGTCAAAGACGCTTACCGCCATGTCCAGCGCCCCCAGCTCGTGCCACTGGCCGTCGGCAGTCTGAACCTTCACTGCGGCGTCACAGACAGAGCCGGACTCCTGGAGGATCTTCACGGAGGAGATGTCGTTGTCCTCCGAGATGAGGTACTGGAGATAGCCGCCGCTCTCTGTCACCGCGCCGGGGGCGAAGATGGTGGAGAGCTGGCCGTCCATTGTTTTCTCAAAGTCGCCCACGGGGCTGCCAGAAAAAGCGCCCAGGGAGGAGCTCTGCTGGCGGGCCTTGTTGATCTCAATCTCGTTCAGGATCAGCCACTGGTTTTTGGGCGGGGCCTGGGTCACTGTGAGCTTGAGATACCGGGCCTCCCGGCCGCCGCCGTCGCAGGAGAAGGTGCGGTAGGGCGGATCCATCTGGGTGTTGTTGTCCACCGTCCCGATGGTAGTCCACTCTCCGTCGGGAGAGCTGCTGTTCCCGATGGCAATATCCATATAGTAAATATAATCGTTGCTCTCGTGGGTGTAGAATTTCAGGTCGTAAACAGGGACGCTGGCCCCCAGGTCAAAGATAAAATACTGACCCTCGGCCTGATTGGTCTTGGTCTGCACATAGGTAGACACATCGCCGTCAAATACGTTGGCCCAGGCGCCCGCGTTGACTGTATTGACGTTCGTTTTGACCATGGAGGGGGTGAGCTTTGGGTCAGACAGGGTGACCTCCAGATCGGGCAGTGTCTCGGTCACCGCTTCTTCTCCCAGGTTCACGACACGACAATAGCGGGCGGAGAAGGGAGACGGCTCCGCCCCGCAGACCGTCCAAACAAGCCCGTTCGCGGAATACTGGAGGGTCAAGCTCCCGTCCAAATCCTTGGCCGAGATGCTCTTGACGCCCACGACCTCCCCCAGATCCAGCCCAACATAGCCGCCCGGTGCCAGGGTAACATTGCTTAGGCCGGACAGGGTGTAGACTCCGCCGTCCTCCGTCACCTTGGTGCTCTCCGGCACCTCGACACTGGTATAGAGGCCGCCTTCACCAGCGGTTTCCACCGTAAATTCCCGCACCCGAGTCCAGTAGTCGGGCTTATAGCCGCTGTCGTCCGGATTCGGATAGCCGATCTCCTCCAGATAGAGCCGCACATAGCGGGCGGAGATGGGCCTCTCATAGTGGATCTCTTGGGCGTTCACCCGCCCGGTAAGCTCCACCCAGTCCTTCCCGTTGGCGGAGCACTGGAGGACGGCCTTGTGGAAGTAGTTTTGGTCGCTGTCATCCGCGCCCTGTAGGATGCGGATATTGGTGACAGTCTGCACCTTCCCCAGATCCACGCCGAAGTAGTCGCCCTGCTGCTGGACATAGCCGCTGTCAAAAGCGGCATAGGTGCCGTCCTTGCCGTCGAACATCCTGTCGGAGTTGGCGGTAGCCGACAGGTTCTTGCCACCCAGACGGCCATAGAAGGTGGGGGCACCGCCGCCCAGTCCGCCGGGATTGAGGGCAGTGTTCAGCTCGGCGCCCACATACTCCACAACCTTGCTGGCAAAGGGCTGGAGACGCTTGCTGCCAGCCTTGGCCTTGGTGCCTGCATAGTTGGGCGTATCGTAGTTGTCCCACTGATCCAGCCCCAGGCTGGCGGAGGAGAAACCGGCCCATGCGCCCTCCAGGTTGCCGTCAGCCAGGGCGATGGCGGCCTCCAGGCCACCCTTGCCCGCCTGAGCCACGCCGGACAGGGACTTGAGCCAGGGTTCCAGTTCTTTGACCAAGGCCGCGTTGGCGCAGTTGTCGCGAAAGTCTTCGACCGCGGACAGGATGTGGGCAAATTCGTCCAGCAGAGCCTGCACATCCGGATCGTTCTTCAAGTCCCCGCTGCCGGACAGCACCTTCTCCTGCACTGCCGCCAGCTTGTCCTTCAGATACTCGCTCTCGGGAAAGCCGTTGGGAATTCGACCGGAGTCAGGGCAGTTGGAGACGTTGCGTGCGATGGCCAGATAGGAGTCGTACACCTCGGGCTGGAGGTACTTGAAGCAGTCCTCCCACAACTGGGTGATGTAAGTGCTGTAGCTGTCCCGGTTCCAGGCCCAGGAGAGCAACTGGAAGTAGGCCACCTTGTTGGCCTCGGGGTAGTTCACCGGGTTGGACAGGATGCCCAGGTTGTTGGTGAGCCCGTCGGCATTTGACACATAGTGGCTGATATCCCCCAGGAACATGCCGCTCTTGGCGTGCTCCGAGCAGGGGTAGTTGAGCCAGGTAACGGTATAGTGGCCGGATTTGCTATGGGGCCAGTTTACATTGTCCTGATTGATGGGGGAGTTGACGTCGGCACCGGTCCAGTAGAGATAGATGTCCTCGTCCAGCTCCTGCAGCGCGTTCAGCTCCGCGCCGTTTCCTGCCCACGCGGTGTTATAGCCCTTGCAACAGTAGACCAGAGGGCCGCATCCCTTCTCCTTGAGCCACCCGTTCATGGTGTTGAGTAGAGCCACCACATCCGCGTTGGTGCCGCTGTTATAGTCGTCATTGAGGATATGGAAGTTGCGCACCCCCACATCATAGAGCTGCTGGAATTTGACCTCCAGCTTTTCCACATTCTCCAGGTACTTTTCATATTTCGTCCCAGAGTCTGGATCGCTGCTGGCGCCGTTGAAGAAGCCGCCCTTGCCGATGTGAACTGACCAGGCGTAATCCACCTTGGTCTCCTCGCCCACCTGAACCAGATGGGCGATCTGCTTCAGCTCGTCTTCAGGATAGAGCTTGTCCCAGTCCTCGGCATGGTAACGGTCGTTTTTGGAGGCAAATACATACATATTGCCCTTTACGTCCCGGATGGAACGCATCTGGCTCTCCCGTCCCACGTAGTCGAAGCCGCCGTAGAAACCCTCGACAAAGCCGCGGAACCGGCTGTTGGAGTAGTCCTCGATGGTCACCGGCAGCAGATAGCGGCCGGAGAAGGAGGAAAACATCATCTGGAGGGTGGCAAGGCCGCAGTATACGCCGTCGGAGTCCGCGCCCACGATGGTGATGGTGCCGCGGGGCTCATCGGCGGTGACGGCCATCAGATAGGGGTCGTATTTGCCGTCTACGACCTTGTCGTAGGAGGTGAACAGGTCGTCATAGGTCTTCGGCTCCGGCGCGGCGGCATCCGCCGTGCCTTCGGAACCGTGGATTCCCAGCAGGATGTTCGTCTGACCGGAGGCAATCTTGTCCGTCTGGTTCATGGTCAGGCCGTAGCTAGAGAGAATCTCGCGCAGGAAAGCAAGGGTATAGGAGTCGATACCCTCCTCCGCAATCACGTTCACCGTTGAGGTGGGGACGATCTTGGCTGCGTCAGAGGGATATTCAATATGGTGAGGTACCGGATAAATCTCGTAGCGAGTGGGGTCATCTGAAAATCCGTCTGCCAGCGTGTCCGGCACGGCGCTGTCCGTCGGCGGCGTCATAGCCAGCGCCGGGGCAGCCAGCGAGGACACCAGCGCGGCCGATAAAAGCAAGCTGAGCGCTTTGCGTTTCCAGTTCAACTTCCCATCATCCTTTCCTTGCCCAAAACCTGAGTACATTCGACATATCCCGTCGGGACGAGTGATTTAAAGGGAATCCTGGCATCATGATGCCAGGATAAAGGCCATGGCCTTTATCCAAGTCCCCTTATGGACCGCCGCTGTATGAACCGATAAAAACACCTCCCGCTTTATATCATTTTCTTAATAATAATACATAAACGCAAATTTGAAAGTATGAAAAATTATCATACCAATTTTATTCTTCATAACAAATTCTTTTTTGCTAGAACTGTATGCTTTGGTATACAAAGGAATATATTCCCTTTGTATTTTAACTAAGCGTTTGCTATCCTTTGGAGATATCCAAAGCTTTGTTAGGATTTAATTTTGTAGGTTGATATTTCAACCATATCAACCCGCAAATTTAATTTCTATATTTTCGAAAACCAGATAAGTCGATAAATATTTTTACAAGAACATTGAAATTGCAAAGACGTTCAGGTTGTTGTGAACTATACAAGCCGTTCAGCTAAAGTTGGCACAAACATTGCTCAAGAAATAGAATGTAATAAAACGGGATCCTGTATCAGCAGGAATAGGCGCCTTTAGGATGTGTTGAGAAAGGGGGAGAAATCAGGGGACGTGAGCCAAGGTCCATCATAACCTGGCGCCCTTCCTCATATATGGATGAGAGATTCGCTAAAAATAAGGAGGAGAAAGTTGTGAGTAACAAGGCAAGTCTTGACAAAAACACAATCAAGAAGAATTACGCCTTCCTCGCTCTGATGATTGGCGGAATGGTTCTTGGCGCGATTGTCGGCATGTTGTTCCCTTCATTTGGACATGCCATCAAACCGTTGGGAACTGTATTTATCAATATGATGTTCTGCGTTGTGGTGCCGCTGGTGTTTGCATCCATCGCAGGGTCTATCGCTAATATGTCCAGCCGCGGACGTGCGGGCAAAATCATGGGCGCCAGCATTGGCATCTTTGTGGTTACAGGCATTATCGCGGCAATCATCATGTTTGCGGCGGTCAAGCTCTTCCCGCCGGTTTTGGAGCCCTGGCAAAACATGGCTACAGAAGAGATGGGCGAGTATGCGACCATCTCCGATATGATCGTCAACTTCTTTACTACGGATGACTTTGTGGGTCTGCTGAGCCGCAAGGCCATGCTGCCCCTGATCGTATTCTCGATCCTGTTTGGCTTTGCCACCAACCTTGCCGGCGGCGCCGAAAGCGAAGTGGGCAAATTCCTGGACTCTCTCACCAAAGTAATGATGAACTTCATCAACATCATTACCAAGTATGCCCCCATTGCCTTCTTTGCCATCTTTGCTGACCTGCTGGCCACCTACGGCTCCGCGGTGACCGAGTCTTACGGCCGGGCCATGATGATCTACTATCCCCTGTGCCTCATCTACCTGGTAACCGCTTTCCCGCTGTATGCCTGGATCGGCGGCGGAAAGGGTGCCGTAAAACTTATGCTACGCCACCTGCCTCGCCCCGTAATTACCTCTCTGGGTACCTGCTCCTCCGTTGCCACCATCCCCATCAATGTGGAGGAGGCCAACGAGACCGGCATCAATCCGGACATCTCCCAGATGGTTTGTCCTCTAGGCGCTACCATGCACATGGACGGCGGCTGCTTCTCCTGCGTGCTGAAGATCGGCTTCGTACTGGGTGCGCTGGGTCAGGACTTCAGCTGGAGCATGCTGCCTATGGTGGTCCTGGTGGCGGTGCTGTCCTCTGTGGGCTGTTCCGGTGTTCCCGGCGGCGGCTACATTGGCGAGTATATCATTGCCACCATTTTCTTCCCGGCTCAGGTGGAAGTTGCCTTCCCCATCCTGGTTGCAATCGGCAACCTAGTCGACCCTCCCGGAACTATGATCAATGCCAGCGGCGACTATGTGGTGTGCTATATGGTCTCCCGCATCGTGGACGGAAAGAATTGGCTCCAGAAGGCATTTGCTGAGGGCCGCGCAAAGTAATAACACAGGCTAGGGAGATAAATGACCTCCCTGATGAAAGGCACCACAAGTGGAAATCTTGTGGTGCCTTCCTGCATATGTAGAAATAAAGAACAGTCGGTTCTGCGCGAGGAAGGATTTTTTAATTCCGTTCTTTTTGCAACTATACTATAATACCGGTTAGACGGGCAAAGGCCTATGGGACAAGTTGGACAGACCCCGTTCAGGCTGCGCCGGAGGGCGCGGCGGAAAGGAGTGGCGATACAGAATGAAAAAGAAGATTCTTGTGATTACATACGACAAAGCAGCGGCGCTTTACCATGCCAGAGAAGTTCAGGCATTACTGGGCCTCAAGGGCACGGTCATCGGCTGCTCTGTACAGGATATTCTGGAAGCCCCACTTCCACAGGCGGATTTGTATTGCATTACCACAGATGCCGTGGAAAAGATACCTGACTTTCAGGCTCAGTTTCCATCAAGCGACCAGATCGTATACTTCTTTGTGGCATTCTCCTATGAAGCGATTCAAAAGCTGCGGGAGGTTCCGGACGGTACCAAAGCTTTGTTTGTCAATCTGAATGAGAAGATGGCCTTGGAATGCATCACCAGTTTGAGTCAGCTGGGCATCAACCAGATCTTATTTTCGCCCTATTATCCAGGAGCCGCACTGGATGGGACGGATCAGTTTCCCCTGGCGGTGACACCGGATGAGGAGCGTTATATCCCTGACGGCATCCAGCAAGTGATCAATGTTGGGCAGCGGAAGATGGACTGTAATACCCTGGTGGAGATTTTACTGAAGCTGAAGTTCTACGATTTGCTGGAGTCCCCCAAAATCCAGAATTATCTGTCCTCCATTGCCTCCGACTTCTACAGTTTTAACGAACTGTTGGGCAGATCAACATACATGGAATCTACCTTCCAGAAGCTACTGGACGTATTGGACACAGGCATCATCGGAATCGATGATCGAAAAGATGTATTCATATATAACCGGAAGGCCGAGCAGATTCTAAACACTTCATTGGCAGACGCCACAGGGAAAAGTGCGGAGAGCGCGGTGCCCTATATCCCGTTTGGGGAGTATGAGTCCAGCGGCTATACCATCGGGAACCGGCTGATCCGGGTCCACGGGATACCCATCAATGTGGATGTGGTACCCCTGAACCGCAATAACAAGCAGATCGGTACCATTGCCATCCTGCGGCACTTCGCAGAAGAAGAAGCCCGGCAGAATAAAATCCGGATTCAACTGCTGGAAAAAGGACATAAGGCCAAGTATATCTTTAACGACATCGTGGGAGAAAGCCCCGCGATCCGGAAGGTAAAGGACATTGCCCAGAAGATGGCCCGTACCAAATCCTCCATCCTGATCACAGGAGAGAGCGGTACGGGCAAGGAACTGTTTGCCCATGCCATCCATAACGCCTCCGACCGGAGGGACAGGCCCTTTATCGCCATCAACTGCGCGGCACTGCCGGAAAGCCTTCTGGAAAGCGAACTGTTCGGTTATGTGGACGGTGCGTTTACCGGGGCCAAAAAAGGTGGAAAGATGGGACTGTTTGAGTTTGCCCACACGGGAACCTTTTTTCTGGACGAGGTGGAGGGCATGAGCCCCATGCTGCAGATCAAGCTGCTGCGCGTCCTGCAGGAGCACGAGGTCATGCGGGTGGGTGACAATCGGATGATTTCAGTGGATGTGCGGGTTATAGCGGCCACCAACGAACGGCTGGGACAACTGGTAGAAAAGGGAGCCTTCCGCCAGGATCTGTATTACCGGCTGAATACGCTGCCCATCAATCTGCCGCCGCTGCGGGAGCGGAAGGAAGATATCATTCCATTGATGGAGTCTTTCCAAAAAGAACTGGGCAGCCATTTTACCTTGACCGCTGCTGCCGAGGCGGAGTTTTTAAAACATGACTGGAACGGTAATATTCGGGAACTGCGCAACTATGTGGAGTATTTCTCCTATCTGGACCGGCCTGTCATCGACGTGGATGCATTACCGCCGGGCTTTTACCAACAGGTGCATCGAAAGACCGGTATAACCGCGCCCCAGACAGTCACGACCAGCCTGCGGGAGCTGGCCGGGAAACGGCTGACCGAATTCCGCTTTATTCTGGAAACGCTCGCTGAGAGCCGTCAATCCGGTCTGACAGTGGGCCGGGACTATCTGTTGGAAAAGGGGCGCAACAACAATCTGATCCTCAGCCAGTACGAAGTGCGTGAGATCCTGGCTACGCTGGAGCGGGAACAATATGTGAAAATCTCCAAAGGACGGGGAGGCACCAGAATCACTGAAAAAGGGCTGGCGCTTCTCAACGAGGATCTGAGTACAGACCTCCAGTAACACCACATGGAAGCAGAGTTTCTATATAATGGTTGATTAGCCGACCAATTCAACCATTACAATGCCTCATCTGGTAGATCACAGCGGCCTGGAAGCCGGATTCCGGGCATTTTTATCCCTGACATCAGTTGGCACAATAATTGCTATGATACAAAGACGTAATTTATGATTGCGACGCAATGACCTTCACCTTCCAAAGGCGGACTAGGATCGAAGAGAAAAGGAGTTTGTATTATGAGCGATAAGTTCAGGCGTGAGCGGCGTCACTATCCCGTCCTGGAGCGATATGCCTACCTAGACAATGCCACTACCGGGGCCATCCCACAGTATGCCTGCGATGCGATCTGTACCTACTTGCAGGAGCGCACGCGGCTGGGTATGGATATCGACTACTACCATGATCAGTGGGATTTTGCCGATACGGTACGGGATCAAATTGCGGAATTATTGGGGGCAGAGAGCGGAAAGACCATTGCGTTTGGTCAGAACGCTTCCACGCTGTTCAATATTTTCTGTAATGGTCTGGATCTCCACAAGGGTGACAACGTGGTCATCTATGAGACGGCGTTTCCTGCCATGACCTATCAATGGCTCAACCTGAAAGAGCGTCTGGGGATCGAGGTGCGGGTTGCCCATGCCGAAAATGGGCAGATTCCTTGTGAGAGCCTCTTCTCCTTGGCCGATGAACACACCAAGGCCATGACGGCCTGCTTTGTGGATGCCGGCACCGGCTACCGCCACGATCTGAAGGCTATCGGAAGCTGGTGCCGGGCCCACAACATTCCCTTCGGCGTAGACGCGACCCAGGCCTGCGGCGCTATGAAGCTGGACGTGCAGGATATGCAGGTGGACTTTTTAGCTACATCGGTCTACAAGTGGCTTCAGGGTCTGCAAGGTCTGGGATTTGCCTACATATCTCCCAAGCTGATGCCCCGGCTGAAGCAGTATGAGATGGGGTGGGCCAACGTGAGCGACCGCATCAACGGGAAGCCCTTTGACCTGATCATGAGCGACACGGCCTGCCGCTTTGAGAACGGCGGCCTGCCTGCCGCCGCCCTGTACGGCTTGTCCGAGGTACTGCATACCTACCAGCGGCTGGGCGGAGATGATATTCAGGCCCACATCCTGGAACTGGAGGACTATCTTGAGAAACGTGTTGAAGCCGTACCGGAGCTGTCCATGGTCTACTCCCACCAGCCGGAGCACCGCTCCAACCTTGCCTTTATCAGCTTCCCTGAGCGGCTGGGGCTGTCTGAGCCTGTGATCAAGCAGGCCGGTATCCGGGCCCGTGTTCAGCGGAAGGACCGGATGCGCGTTGGTATCCACTACTTCAATGACAACTCCGACATTGACCGTCTGGTCGACTATTTGCAGCAACACATCGAAGAAACAGGAGGTAATGCAGAATGAAAGAGTGTTATAGCGGTAAGATCAAGGATCTGCCTACCGCAGATGCCGGTACTCACATGCTTGGCGGCGAGAAGCGCATCGTGTTTGGCCCTGAGCGCTTTTGGCCCACCCATGTGATGCGGTGCTTTACCCTTCAGCCTGGCGGAATGGCGGCCAACAACCACCACCCCTGGGAGCACTGGTTCGTCTGCATCGGCGGCCACGGCAAATTCCAGGTAGGTGAGGATGTCTACGACATCGAAAACGGCACTTGGGTTTACGTTCCCCCGGAGGTGCCCCACGGCTTCTGGAACAGCTCCGAGTCGGAAGAACTGGTCTGCCTGTGTACCGTGACTGTGGAAGGAGATACCGACCCGCTGGCCGCGGTGAGAGGTTGCTGAGAAGGAGGGAAAAAGATGGCTCTGAATACCTATCATGTGGAGGCCGCTCGTAAAAACAATCTGCAGCTGGAGGTTCGGGCGCGGGATTTTCAGATCACCGTTGACGAGCCGGAGGCCTCCGGCGGTGACAACACCGGTATGAACCCGGTGGAACTGTTGTTGAGCAGCATCGCCTCCTGCCAGACCATTACCGCCTTGATTTTTGCGGATTTCTATGGAATCAAGATCGATGATATCCAGGTTGAGGTAGAAGGTTCCCTGGATCCCGACGGCTTTTCCGGTATGGATCCCACTGTACGGCCCGGGTTCCAGAACATCCGCTCCACCTTCCACATCAAGAGCAGCGCCCCCAAGGTGCAACTGCAGCAGCTGCTGAAGATGGTGGAAAAGCAGTGTCCGGTGGGCGACAGCGTATCCAACGGCGTGACTTTGGAAGCGCCTGTGCTTGAGGATCTGTGATGATGGAGATCAAAATGCCCCCTATCATGGGGAAAGCGCCCAATATTGTAGGAACGATTGCGGTGGAAAAGGACCAGTTCGTTTCGGAAGGACAGGTCTTGGCCAACGTGGAGACCGGTAAAGGGAATCGTCCCATCAAGGTGGGCAGCAGCGGACGGATTGCAGAGATCCTCTGCCAGGAAGGGCAGGAGGTCAAGGCGGGGCAGACGCTCTTCCTGCTGGATGAGATGGACGCGGATAATCTGCCCGCCGAACCGCTGAAGACAGAACTCTTTGTCATCGGCGGCGGCCCGGGCGGCTATGTGGCGGCGCTGTATGCCGCCAAATTCGGGATCTCCACGGTCCTGGCCGAGCAGAGCCGCCTAGGCGGTACCTGCCTGAATTGCGGCTGCATTCCCACCAAGGCTCTGATCCAGTCGGCTCATATGTACCAGACCATCAAGGCATGCGGAGAATTCGGCATTGCCGCTGAACCTCCCCGGCCCGATGGAGCGGCCATCTTCCGGCGCAAAGACCGGATCTGCGAGGAACTGAGAGCTGGGGTGGAGGGCCTTCTGCAAGCCGACGGAGTAACTGTGGTGGAAGGTCATGCCTCGTTTATCGGGGAGCACACTGCTGTTGTAACCCAGGGCAAGCGGGAGACCGAGGTTCACTTTGAACACGCCATCATTGCTACCGGTTCTACGCCCTCTGCGCCCTCCTTTGGCACACTGCTCCCGGACTCCGTTATGGATAGCGAGCGGGCTCTGAGTGCCGGTCACTTTGACCGTTCTGTAGTCATTATTGGCGGCGGCGTCATCGGAATGGAGTTTGCGTTCCTGTACCGCAGCATGGATATGCAGGTCTATGTGGTGGAGTACCTTGACCACATTCTGGGCAATGTGGATGCCGATGTCTCCGAGTTGATTGCAGCTCAGGCGGCGGAACGTGGTATCCGGATCTTTACCGGCAGCAAAGTGACCGGTATCCTGCGCTCCGATTCCGGTGAGACCCTGGTCACCTTTGAGCAGGACGGACAGATCCGTACCCTGGTAGCCCAGTCTGTGCTGACCGCCACCGGCCGACGTCCGGTCACGGACGGCCTGAATCTTGAGGCGGCGGGCGTTGCCCGGACCGACCGGGGCGCAGTGGCAATCAATGAACAGATGCAGACCAACGTGCCTCATATCTACGCCATCGGTGATGTGACCGGAAAGGTGGCTCTGGCTCACGGGGCTTCCCACCAGGGGATCGTCGCGGTGGATGCCATCCGCGGGTTCCCCCATGAGATGGACTATGACGCCATCCCCAGCGTGATCTTTACCGCGCCGGAAGCGGCCTGTGTGGGCAAGTCGGAACAGGCCTGCAAAAAGTCGGGGATTCCGGTCAGGGTGAGCAAATTCCCCTTCTCCGCCAATGGAAAGGCCAAGATCATGGGAGAGACTGTGGGCTTTGTCAAGCTGATCTGCCATGCCGAGAGCGGTATCCTGCTGGGCGGGGTCATTGTGGGGCCCGATGCTTCCGCGCTGATCAGTACCCTTACGACTGCGGTCACCCAGGGCTTAACCCATGAACAGCTGTCCCGGGTAATTTTTGCCCACCCCACTACTTCGGAAGCCATTCATGAGGCGGATCTGGGGCTGTCGGTGGGAATGCTGCACTATCAGGGCTGACGGGCCATGGGACAGATCATTCTTTCTGCCCGGACAGACCCGGCAGAGAACCTAGCGCTGGAGGAGACCTTGCTGTTTACGCCCAGGCGGGAGCCCTGGCTCTATCTGTGGTGCAACCGACCGGTGGTGGTCATCGGACGCAATCAGAATCCCTATCTGGAGTGCTCTTTGGATCAACTGGAGCAAACTGGGGTTCCGGTGGTGCGCCGCCTGTCAGGCGGCGGTGCGGTCTATCATGATCTGGGCAATCTGAACTATACCTTCTTCTGTCCGGAGGAGCAGATGGACATTCAGCACCAGACCAATGTGATCCGGCGGGCGCTGGAAGACCTGGGGATTACAGCTACCTTTTCCGGAAGAAATGATCTGCTTGTGGAAGGCCGAAAGATTTCTGGAGCGGCGTATTACACGGAAAACGGCTGTGCCTATCATCATGGGACCCTTTTGATTGATGTGGATCTGGAGCAGATGGCACAGGCCTTGACACCATCCGGGCTGAAGCTGAAGACGAAAAGCATTTCGTCAGTACGGCAGCGGGTGGCAAATTTGAAAGAAATCAATCCAAATCTGACTATGACTGCTGTGGCCCAGGCGCTGATGGCACGTTTTCAAGCGGAATATGGCGCGGCAGAGGTCAGAACCTGGGACTTTGAAGTATGCCCCCCAGAGCATCTGGAGCGCTACCGCAGCGCGGCATGGAATCTGGGCGATTGTCCCGCCTATGATGCGGCACTGGAGGTGCCTGTGGCCGGAGGTGTTGTTCGGGTCATGGCCCATGTGGTGCAGGGAGCTATCACAAAAGCATCTCTGTCCTCGGATCTGCTGGAGGCCCTTTCGGTGCTTTGTCTGGAGCAGGCTCTGACAGGCTGCCTGTTTACGGCAGAGGCAATTTCAGAACGGCTGGAGAAATATCTCCGGCCCTCAACAAATACAACAAGGGAGAAATGAGTCATGGACGTTTATAAGAGACTGGAAGAGCTGGACATCAAGCTGCTGGACCCCACCCCCAAGGGCGGAATCTACAGCACAGTGCAGCCCTACGGTGGGCATCTGCTGTATGTGTCCGGCACGGCGCCCCACAACAAGGTGGATGAGAATATGTGCGGCAAGCTTGGCAGTGAGTACACCATCGAGGAGGGGCAGGAGGCATCCAGAAGATGCATGCTGAATATCCTGTCCAACCTGCATCATGAGCTGGGGGATCTGAACAGAATCAAGAAATTTGTTAAGATCCTGGGCTTTGTTGCCTCTGCTCCGGATTTCTATGAGCACCCTCAGGTGATCAACGGCGCCTCCCAGATGCTGAAGGATGTGTTCGGCGAGGAGGCCGGCCTGCCGGCCCGTTCGGCCATCGGCGTGGCTGCCCTGCCCTGGAATATCCCGGTGGAGATCGAATGCATCGTGGAGCTGAAACCGTAATATAGGGAGGCGGCTCTATGGATAAGGAAAATGAACGCTATGCTGCCTATGTCAGTATTCTGAAGGAAGAGCTGATTCCCGCGATGGGATGTACGGAGCCCATCGCGCTGGCCTATGCGGCGGCGAATGCTGCCCAGGTGCTGGGCACAGCCCCTGACCGGGTGGTGGTGGATGCCAGCGGCAGCATCATCAAAAACGTAAAATCGGTGATCGTACCCAACACCAACCACCTCAAGGGCATTCCTGCGGCGGTAGCAGCAGGTATTGTGGCCGGAAAGCCGGAAAAGCGACTGGAGGTTATCTCCTCTGTGACACCGGCGGATATTGAAGCCATTAAGCAATTTTGGGAAACCCGTGAGATCGAAGTCCGCCATGTGGACAACGGCTTTACCTTTGAGATCATCGTCACGCTGTATCACGGAGATTCCTATGCCAAGGTGCGCATTGTCAACTATCACACCAATATCGTGCTGATTAAGAAGGATGGGCAGATCCTGTACCAGGCCAAGGCGGAAGGCGAAAGCGAAGAAGGCCTTACCGACCATAGCCTGCTGAATATGGCGGACATCTGGGACTTTATTAACACCGTGGACGTGTCGGACATCAAAGAGGCGCTGGACCGGCAGATCGACTACAACTGGGCCATTGCGCAGGCAGGTATCCAAGGCGATTACGGCGCCAACATCGGCAAAGTGCTACTGTCGACGGATCAGTCGGTGGCCACCCGGGCCAAAGCCATGGCGGCAGCGGGTTCTGATGCCAGAATGAGCGGATGTGAGCTGCCGGTTGTCATCAATTCCGGCAGCGGTAACCAGGGCATCACTGTTTCCGTCCCCGTAATCGTATACGCCAAGGAGCGGAATGTGAGCCGGGAGACCCTTTATCGTGCCCTAGCCCTTTCCAACCTGACCGCCATCTATCAAAAGACGCCAATAGGCCGCTTGTCCGCCTATTGCGGTGCAGTCAGTGCCGGTGCTGGTGCTGGTGCCGGCATTGCCTATCTGTGCGGCGGCGGTTTCGAGGAGGTGGCTCATACGGTGGTAAACGCATTGGCCATTGTCTCCGGTATTGTATGTGACGGTGCCAAACCTTCCTGCGCGGGAAAGATCGCCGCAGCAGTGGATGCCGGTATTCTGGGCTATCAGATGTATCTGCATGGTCAGCAATTTTATGGAGGCGACGGTATTGTCACCAAAGGTGTAGATGCTACTATCCAAAATGTGGGGCGGCTCGGTAAGGAAGGTATGAAGGAGACAAACGAGGAGATCATAAAAATAATGATCGGCTGCTGAGTTCAGGCACCCGAGGCATTTTATTTGTAACCGGAGAATAGAAGTAAGCGTCAAATGGCAATAGCGCCAGCCTGTATCTTGGGCTGGCGCTATTGCCATTTGACGCTTACACCTCTTCCTATTGACCGCCGTGTATGGCTCAGACGCGGGCAAAATGTAGTGAAACGGCTGCACTGTGTAGTCGAACATCTGCAGGACGGCAGATAAACATCTTCATACTGTAACCGCCGCAAAAATAATATGAATGCCTACTGTATAAAATCGGCCTATGCAGCTCGTAGGCCGAAATCTGAGAGAATTACGAGGGTTATCCCCATAACCTTCTCAAACGCGCCGTAATTCTCGTTATATTGACCGAAATCTTATTTTTCTTGTAAAAATACCCCGTAATTAACACGAGATCTCCCGTCTGCCCCCCGTGTTAATTACGGGGGCAGACTGCAGCACAGTCCTTTTTGCAGGGTATCCATAGTACATATTTCCATGTATATCCCGAGGAGGTGTTCTGATTGACAGTCAATGCCAAGAAAACGCCGCCGAAGATAGAGATGGAGTAAAAATTCGTCAGCACTACATACATTGTAACCGAATATTTTGTTTCCAAAGGCTCTACTGTTTTCGAAAAATCCGCCGTCTGCTTGACAATGATAAATGAGAATACCAAGAGCGCATCCACGTCGATGCTAAAAAGGGTTTGGGAGGTCTGCCTAAGATCGTTTGGAAAATCTCCAGCCTAAAAGGGCATCCGCTGGTCTCATTCTGTCTAAAACATCTTTATCTGATGGCAGGGGAGGTGCAGGGCCTCCCTTTGTATCTATTTTCAAGACAGATAGTACAAGAGCGAACGAAGACGCGACCAGGCAGTTTCATCCCAGTCGTGATCCATGGCCAGGTGGAAGTGCGGTACACTGTCCAGCGCACCGTCCACCCAGCTCCAGCCCTTTGGCCAACCGGTACCGGCCATTGGCCCCGGCAAACCCGGGCAGAAGGCGGTCTGCGGCGGAGCGCACAGCAGAAGATCTCCGGTAAGAAGCGCCCGGAACAGCAGATCCGGCGTCGGGCCGCAGGTGGCGGAGAACGCCGCCGCCACGGCGGCGTTTTCCCAGGACCTGGAGGCCCTGGGAATCCTCTACCTCTACGTGAACGCCCCACAGAAGCTCCAGCGTGGGGAGGCGCTGCTCCCGACCGGGGTGGAGGAGTACGGCAACGAGAGCGCCGACGCGTTCCTGGAGGAGCTGGAGCGGCAGGGAACGGACTATGTGGATCTGCGTCCCCTGTTTGAGGAGAACGGCATCTACTCCAACTGGTTTTTCCGCACCGACCACCACTGGAAGCCGGAGGCGGCCTTTTTTGCCTGGCAGGCGCTGACGGACGAGCTGGAGGAGCGGTACGGCCTGGACGCCGACCCGGCCCTCACCGATCCGGCCAACTGGGATACCCGGGTGCTGGAGCACTTCTTCCTGGGCAGCCAGGGCAAGCGGGTGGGCTCCCTCTACGCCGGGGCGGACGACATCACGCTCTATACCCCAAAATTCGATTCCGAGCTGACCTATTCCTGCCCCGCCTACGGCTTTACCCGCATCGGCCCCTTTGAGACGTCGGTGTGCTTTCCCGAGCGGGTGGCCCGGCAGGACTGGTTCAACGGCAACCCCTATACCTACTACGCCGGCGGCGACTACCCCATCGCCACCATCACCAACCACAAAAATCCGGACGGGCCGCGGGTGGTGCTGCTGCGGGACTCCTTTGCCTGCGCCCTCACCCCCTTCCTGGCCCTGTCCTGCTCGGAGCTGACCACCATTGATCTGCGGTATTTCGAGGGGGATTTGCTGGACACCATCGCGGGCCTGGAGCCGGATATAGCCCTCACCCTCTACACTGCGAGCACCACTAGGCTGGACAACCTGTTCCAATATGAACATACGGAGGAATGAGCCTTGACCATACAGAGACACCCCTCCCTCCGGCGGCTGGACTGGCACTATATGGCCATGCAGATCGGCTTTTGGGCCATGTTTGCCTCCATCGTGGGCTATCAGACCGCCCTGCTGCTGGACCGGGGCTTTTCCAACGGGGAGGCCGGGCTGATGACCTCGGTGCGCTGCCTGGCGGGCATTGTGTGCCAGCCCCTGCTGGGGGGCTTTGCCGACCGGCACCCGGAATTCCCCCTCAAGCGTATCGTCTCCCTGTCCATGCTCCTCTCCCTGGGGGTGAGCGTCTGGTACTGGCTCGCCCCGGGTATGGGGCTGGGGGAGACCGCCCTGGTGTGGGCGGTCATCGGCGGGCTGGAGGTGTCCTCCTACCCCCTCATGGACGCCATGGCCATCCAGTTCATCAACGACGGCGTCCCCATCCGCTACAGCCTGGGCCGGGGACTGGGCTCCCTGGCCTACGCCCTGACCTGTGTGTTCCTGGGCTTCCAGGTGGGGCGCTCCGGGGTGGAGAGCACGCTGCTCACCCATGTGGTGCTGGTCGCGGCGGAGATCGCCCTGGTGGCCACCTACCCGCCCTACCGGGGCAGGCCCCGCGCCCGGGATGCGGAGGGGCCGAGGCCACAGTCGGCCCTGGCCCTGCTGCGGTCCAATCCGTCCTTTACCCTGATGCTGGCCGGGGTGCTGCTGAGCCTGACGGCGGTGCTCCCCCTGTCCAACTTCCTGGTCAACATCGTCACCAGCCGGGGCGGCACCGATGCCGACTTGGGCCTGGCCATGTTTGTGATGGGGGCCTTCGAGCTGCCCACCGCCTTTCTCTTTCCACGGCTGCTCCGCCGGTTTGGCAGCGGGCGGCTGCTGGTGCTCAGCGCTGTGTTCGGCACCCTCAAGGCCGTGGCGCTGCTGTGTACCTTCAACTACGCCGGCGTCCTGCTGGCCGGCTGGACCTTGGATATGGGCGACGCAAACTGGATGCTCCTCTTCACCCTTCCCAAACAGGGGGAATGGTGCATGATATCTGCGGATTTTTTGTAAGCATACGGAGAGACTGGACACCCGATGGAGGGATAAAAGCATGAATATGAGAAAGACAAAGATCATCTGCACCCTTGGCCCTGCGGTGGACCATGCGGAGACCATTGAACGGCTGATCCGGACCGGCATGAACGCTGCCCGCTTCAACTTCTCTCACGGCAGCCACGCCGAGCAGTTGGCCCGGCTGAATATGTTCAAGAAGGTGCGGGACACCCTGGGCGCCCCCGTGGCCACCATTCTGGACACCAAGGGCCCCGAAATCCGTATAAAGACCTTTGCCGACGGCCCCGTGACTCTGGAGCAGGGCCAGGGATTTATCCTGACCACCGATGACGTGCCCGGAGACGGCCACCGGGTGAGTGTCACCTATGCCAACCTTCACAAGGAGGTGGGGCCCGGCTGCCGCATCCTGGTGGACGACGGCCTCATCGAGCTGCGGGTCCAGAAGGTAGAGGGCCACGAGATCCACTGTGAGGTGGAAAACGGCGGCCCCCTGTCCAGCAACAAGTCCATTAACATACCTGATGTGCACATCCTGTTGCCCTCCCTCACCGACAAGGACCGGGAGGATCTGAAGTTCGCCGTGGACAACGACTTCGACTTCATCGCCGCCTCCTTCGTGCGCAAGGCCAGCGACGTGGAGGACATCCGTGCCGAACTGCGCAAGCACGGCGGCGACAATATCCGCATCATCGCCAAGATCGAGAACCGGGAGGGCGTTGAGAACCTGGAGGGCATCATCGCCGCCTCCGACGGCATCATGGTGGCCCGGGGCGATCTGGGCGTGGAGATCCCCGCCCACGAGGTGCCCATCCTCCAGAAGAAGATGATCAAGGCCACCATCCGGGCCGGCCTGCCGGTCATCACCGCCACCCAGATGCTGGACTCCATGATCCGCAATCCCCGCCCCACCCGGGCCGAGGTGTCCGACGTGGCCAACGCCGTGTTCGACGGCACCTCCTGCGTCATGCTCTCCGGCGAGACGGCCTCCGGCAAGTACCCCATTGAGGCCCTGTCCACCATGGTCAGCACCGTCACCGCCGCGGAGGAGGCCATCGACTATTGGGGCCGCTTCCGGGAGCGCAGCCTGCTGCCCGTGGTATCCGGTATCAGCGACGCAATCACTCACTCCTGCTGTCTGACCGCCATGGATCTGAACGCCTCGGCCATCCTGGCGGCCACCCGGTCGGGCTACACCGCCAAAGTCATTTCCCGCTTCCGCCCTGCCTGCCCCATCGTGGCCCTGTGCCAGAATGAGTCCACCCGGCGGCAGCTTGCCATCTCCTGGGGCGTGCACCCCTACCTGTCCGGCGAGGTGGATTCCACCGACCGGATGTTCTCCCTGGCTGTGGATGTGGCCCGTAAGGAGAACGCAGTCCAGATCGGCGATACGGTGGTGATTACCGCCGGCGTACCCCTGGGACAGTCCGGCACAACCAACCTGATCAAGGCCCAGATTGTGGAGGGCGGCCTGTAAAAACTTGTAAGAAGGAACGCATAACAAGAACCGGACCGGCTCCTACGTATGCCGGTCCGGTTCTTTCTGAAGGGCCCGCGGCCCCTCAGATGGTGCCGCCATAGTCTATCACAGGGGGTTCGTCGTGTCAAAGGCGGCGGCGTTCTCCGGGGAGAAGATGGGGACGGCGATGCAGCAGACACCGGCGCTGGCGTACTGGATGGCCGCGTTCCTGGTCATGCCGATCACCGCTATCCTACGGTATACTGGATGCTTCCACAAAAGAAAAGGGACCGCACGCAGAGCCGCGGCATACAAATGGGAAAAGGGGGGAGCATATGGAGAACCGCATTCTGGCCCGGCTGGACGGCCGGGTGGACCCGGAGTGGCTGCTCACCCTGCTCAGCGTGCTGCCGCTCAACACCTACACCCTGGAGGAGTGGAACGAGGCACTGTCCCAAGCGGCAGGGAGGCGGATCTTCTGCCCGTCTTACCGGACGTTATCCGACTATTTACACCGGCTGGTTTTAGGAGTACAATAGCCTTGTAGAAACTGCACAAGGAGGTGCCCCATGAAACTGACCTTTTTCGGCGCGGCAAGGGCCGTCACCGGAAGCTGCCACTGTGTGGAGTGCGGGGGAAAGAAGATTCTGGTGGACTGCGGCCTGCAGCAGGGCCGGGACGAGCGGGACAACCAGGAGCTGGACTTTGCCGCCGGGTACATCGACGCCGTGGTGGTCACCCACGCCCACATCGACCACTCCGGCCGCATTCCCCTGCTGGTGAAGCAGGGCTTCACCGGCAACATCTACTGCACCCGCCTGACGGGGCAGCTTCTGTCCATCATGCTGCGGGACTCGGCTCACATCCAGGAGAGCGACGCCCAGTGGCAGAACCAGAAGGGCAAGCGGGCCGGGGAGGAGCCGGTGGAGCCCCTCTACACCGTCCACGACGCGGAGGAGGCGGTCAAGCGCATCGTCACCTGCGAGTACGGTACCACGCTTCAGATCGCCGACGGGGTGAAGGTGCGCTTCGTGGACGCCGGGCACCTGCTGGGCTCGGCCAGCGTGGAGATGTGGCTCACCGAGGGGGACACCACCCGCAAGGTGGTCTTCTCCGGCGACATCGGCAACCGGGATCAGCCCATCATCCGCGACCCCCAGTACATCAGGGACGCCGACTATGTGCTCACCGAGAGCACCTACGGCGACCGGCTCCACGACATGGACGAGCAGCCGGACTACACCGCCGACCTGGCCGCCATTATTGACGAGACTCTGGGCAATGGGGGCAACGTGATCATCCCCTCCTTCGCCGTGGGCCGCACCCAGGAGCTGCTGTACTTTATCCGGGAGATGAAGGAGCAGGGCCTCGTCAAGAGCGTGCCCGGCTTCTCCGTGGTGGTGGACTCCCCCCTGGCCGGCGAGGCCACGCGCATCTTCTCCGGGGATCTCCACGGCTACCTGGACGAGGAGGCCATCGCCGCCCTCAAGGGCGGGGCCCTGTTCCAGTTCCCCGGCCTTACCATCACCGAGAGCAGCGATGAGTCCCGCGCCCTCAACCTGGACCCTACCCCGAAGGTGATCATCTCCGCCTCCGGTATGTGCGACGCCGGCCGTATTCGCCACCACCTCAAGCACAACCTCTGGCGGCCGGAGTGCGCCGTGGTGTTCGTGGGCTATCAGGCCGAGGGCAGCCTGGGCCGACGGCTCCTCAACGGCGTCGGCTCGGTCAAGCTCTTCGGCGAGGAGATCGCCGTGCGGGCGCGGATCGTCAACTTCCATGGCCTCTCCTCCCACGCCGACCGGGACGGCCTGCTGCGGTGGATCGAGCACTTCAGCCCCCGGCCCAGGCAGGTGTTCGTGGTCCACGGCGACCAGGAGGTGACGGAGGTCTACGCCAACACCCTCCGGGAAAAGGGACTGGCCGCCCACGCCCCAAACTACGAAGAGGTCTACGACCTGCTGGATAACCAGATGCTCTCCCCCGGCCTGCCGCCGGAGAAGAAGCCCGAGCCCGCCTCCGGCGGCTCGCCGGCCTACCAGCGCCTGGAGGATGTGGGCCGCAGGCTCATGGAGGTCATCGCCCACAACAAGGGCGGCACCAACAAGGATCTGGGTCGGTTCGCCGACCAGCTCCGCGCCCTCATCGAGAAGTGGGACCGCTGACGCGCGTCCCAAACCCCCGGCCCTGCGGGCCGGGGGTTTTCCGCGCCCCGCATCCGCGCAAGAGC
>OIXS01000509.1_pt1 | contig 23750 bp, 27 predicted proteins | sample 1587841 | NCBI WGS metagenome assembly OIXS01 (sample SAMN03283254) | human gut metagenome | biome: human-associated habitat; material: feces | host: Homo sapiens | place: USA | collected 2013
ATACTTTACTCACTGAAAGTGAAGGCTATAGAGTGCGCAAAATAGAAATGAATCCAGGGGCTTCACTTACTATGCAGATGCATTATCATCGCAGTGAGCATTGGACTGTTATCTCAGGTACAGGTAAGATTATTATTAATGATAGAGAAAGTATTTTTACCGAAAATCAAAGTACTTATATTCCTATGGGTGTAAAACATAAATTATCTAATCCAGGAAAAATACCTTTGATTATTATAGAAGTTCAATCTGGAAAATATATTAATGAAGATGATATTGTAGTTTTTGAATGATTAAGATAAAGGGTGAAAAATGAAAATACAAATTATTATTCCTGTGTATAAACCAGATAATAAATTATTGATATTATTAAAACAAATAAAAAAACAAACGATAAAAAATATTCCATTATTAATTATAGATTCAGGATCTAATGACGAATATAAAAATGAAATAGAAGATATGAATTGTCTGGTAAAAAAAATAGATGCTAAAACATTTAACCATGGTGGAACTAGACAAATGGGAGCAGATATGTTCCCTGATAAAGATATATATATTTTTTTAACACAGGATGCTATTCTAGCAGATGAGTATGCTATTAATAATATAGTTGAAGTCTTTAATAATAATAATGTAGGTTGTGCTTATGGTAGACAATTACCACATAAAGGAGCAAATATATTTGCGACTCATGCCAGATTATTTAATTATAAAAATAAAAATTATATATATTCTATAAAAGATAAAGAAAAATATGGAATGAAAACAGCCTTTAATTCAAATTCTTTTGCAGCCTATAGAAGAAATGCATTAAAAGATGTGGGAGGATTTCCAACTAATACAATTTTGAGTGAAGATATGTATGTAACTGCAAAAATGTTATTAAAAAACTGGTCTGTTGCTTATTGTGCAGATGCTAAAGTATATCATTCACATAATTATACTATATGGCAAGAATTTAAAAGATATTTTGATATAGGTGTTTTTCATGCAAGAGAAGCATGGATTAGAGAAATTTTTGGTAAAGCTGAAGGTGAAGGAAAAAAATTTGTTGTTTCTGAAGTAAAAATGTTAATAGAAAATAATCCATTGTTATTATTTGAGATGATTTTTAGAGATGGCATGAAATTTTTAGGCTATAGACTAGGAATAAAAGAAAAATATTTGCCCATAAATATAAAGAAAAAAATCAGTATGACAAGAAGTTATTGGAAGTGAGATAATGGAAAAAATAACATTGAATATGTCTATGATTGGAGAAAAAAATACAGGACTAGGTGTTTATGCTTTAAATTGTAGACGAGAATTAAAAAATATATTTGAATGCAAAGAAATTCTATCTAATTTAAATTTGCCAAATATAGATATGAAAAATACTATTATTTCACCTAAAAATATTACATTAGGATACTCTAAATGGGCTAGTTTAAATAGATTAATTTACTCAAAAAAAATAGCCTTACGTTCTGATTTGGGATTTGTATATACGCCTACTCAACATGGTTTAATTGGATATAAAAATCAAGTAATTACTATTCATGATTTGATTTGTATACATAAACCTGAACAACATAAAATACAGTATTGGTATTTTAAATATATATTGCCTCATATCATAAAAGATTGTAAAGCTATATTTACTGTATCTAATACAGCTAAAAGAGATATTTGTAGTTATTATCATGTTAGTGAAGATTTTGTATATGTTATACCAAATGCTTTAGAAGATAATTCAATAATTGAAGATATAAGGGATGAGGGATATCTTCTTGTTGTTGGAGCTGCTTATGAACATAAAAATATTCATGAATTGATAAATAATGATAAATATTGGAAAGATAAATATAAACTAAAAATTGTATCAGCTAGAGGTAGTTATGGAGATTATTTGAAAGGCTTGATTAAACAGAGAAATTTAGAAGATATTGTAGAAATAAAGGGATTTGTATCGGACAAAGAGCTTGACGAATTATATAGAAATTGTTCAGCATTGGTATATCCTTCATTGTGGGAGGGGTTTGGTATACCACCATTGGAAGCAATGAGATATCAAAAACCAGTAATTTTATCTGATATTGATGTTTTTAGAGAAATTTTTGAAAAGGCAGCTATTTATATAAATATAGGAAATAGTTTATCTTGGAAAAATGCTTTTGAGGATTTATATAATATAAATAAATTAATAAAACTAAAAGATATAGAAATGAAAATATTAAATAAGTATACTTGGGGAAAAAATAAAAAATATTTGAAAGATATAATAGAGAGGTTAGTAGATGATATATTGTAAGAATTATAGAAGGATGTGGAAAGTTTGCCTAAAATAAGTATAATAATACCGGTATACAATACAGGTAAGATATTAAATAGAACAGTAAATAGTATTTTAAAACAATCATTTAAAGATTTTGAGTTATTATTGATAAATGATGGCTCAAATAGTGAAACAGTAAAAATTTGTGAAGAATGTGTAAAAAAAGATAAAAGGATTAAATTAATTAACAAAGATAATGGGGGATTATGTAGTGCAAGAAATTTAGGAATACAAAAAGCTAATGGTGAATATATTACCTTCTTAGATCATGATGATGAATATGAAGAAAATTTATTAGAAGATAATTATAAGTTAGCTAATAAATATAATGCTGACATAATTAAATTTGGATATAAATATATAGATTGTTGCAATAATGAAATAGTAGGAGAACGAAAATCTAGAAGTAATATAGATAAATTATTAATTTTAGATAGAAAAATGATAGAAGAAAAATATTGTTATCTTAATGATAATAAAATATTAGTTTATATTTGGGATGCAATGTATAAAAAAGATTTTATATTAAAATATGATATTTTATTTGATTTACGTTATACAATAGGAAGAGAAGATATAGCTTATAATATTAATGTATATAAATATATTAGTAAGTTAGTATATAATCCTCAAATATATTATAAATATTATGCATATAATAATAGTACGTATAATGGAATTTCTAAAGAAAAATACTTGAAATATTTTGATGATATGTTAGAAAATTTTTATATTGAAAATAAATTATTATTAGATTTAAATATTGAAAATATAAAAATGGGATATATTTCATACAGAAAATTATTAGCTATAATGGATATGGTAGGATTTTTAGTAGAACATATAAGAAATTTATCAATAAGAAATATATTATATTTTTTAAAATGTTTTTATTCAAAATATACTATAGAAAAAAGTGACATAAAAAAAGGATGGAGATATTTAACTATAAAGCAAAAGATAATAATTTATTTATATTATAATAAAAATTTAAACTTAATAGCTTTTTTAATAAAAATATATAGTAAGTTTTTATAATGTGTATTATAGAGAGGGTTAAATGATAATATCAACAAATAATATATTTACAAAAATTATGGCATGGTTAGTTATAATACATATTACTACAGTGTCAATGTGGTCTATATATATAAAAGCTTTTATATATATGGGAATTTTAATAGTAATAGGTAGCTATTTTATTAAATATAAAAAAAATACATGTTTTTTTAGAAAAACAAATTTAGATCTAATATTTTTAATGTATTTTTTTTATTGTATATTTAATTTGATTTTAATGTTTGATAGTACCGTTAAGTTTATTTATGGAATATATGAATATATTTTTTATATTAGCTTTTTATTTTTTTGGATGGAGATTTTTTCGTGTGTAAAATTTGATTATATAGAAAAATATATATGCTTTATAAGTATAGTTACATCATTTATATCTATATATGAATATGTTTTTCAATCATATATATTTTCTCAGGAAGGCTATTTGGTATGGAATGTAGAAGGTGATGCTGTTTTTAGAGCAATAGCATTTGCTACATCTCCGATGACTTTAGGAATATTGGTAGATATTTATATATTAACGGCTTTTAAAAGATTTATAGAGTCTAGAAAAAAAATATATATATTTCTTATTGTGTTAAATTTCATATCATTAATTTGTACTTATTCAAGAGGCCCATTAGTTGCATTAATAGCTTCTATTATTGTTTATGGCGTTCTATCTATGAAAAAAATAAAAGTTAAATATATTTTTTATATATTAATACTAGTAAGTATGATAATTATCATATTAAATATGTATAATTCAAATGATATTATAGTTAGAATATATAGTATAATAGATTGGGATGATGATCCTGCAAATTTAGGTAGAATATTAATTTGGCTTCAATCTATAAACATAATTTTTAGTGATATATATACATTTTTATTTGGAATAGGACTAGCTAGTACAGGTGCTTTAGGATTAGGTCAATTTACAATAATGGTAACAGAAAGTGGTGTGTTAAAAAGATTTGTAGAAGGTGGATTATTTATGATGATTTTAAATTATTTAATAATATTTAAAATCATATTATTAGGAATAAAAAAATTAAAAGAACAAAATATCAAAGTAAAGAGAGAGATAATATATGCCATTTCTTGTATAATAGCAATATTAATAGATGATTGTACATTACAAGTTACAGAAGATATAGGAACTTCGTGTTTATTTTGGTTATTTATGGCGATAATATTAATGAGATCTAATAATATAAAAAATAAAAATTTTTAATGAGGTTATTAAAATGGAAAAAAAACATAAAATATTAGAAATATCTCCATTTACTTTATCTTTACCATTAGATGGTGGAAAAGAATGTATTGTTGAAAGAATAAAATACTTTGCAAACAATAAAAATATAGATATTAGGCTAATTACTTTAAATACTAATAATATAGGAAATATGAAAGAAAATCTTTTTAATCTAAGTGATATAAAAACAATTCCTATTAATAAAAGTAAAAGTAAAATCACATCTGTTTTAAAATGGATGTTGCTAAACAAGCCTAAAACTATTATAGATTTTAATGCTGTAGGTTATAGAGAAAAAATAACAAATTATATATTAAATGAAAAGTTTGAAGTAGTAGTTTTTGAATTTCCATATACAACTGAATTTGTTGATTTAAAGAAATTGAAAACAAATGATATAAGAATTGTTATTGTAGCACATGGGGTAGAAGAAGAATTTTTTAGAGAACTAAGGAGTTTAGATTTGCCTCAATTTATAATAGATGTAGAAACTAAACGTTGGAACAAATATGAGAAAAAAATATTAAATTTGGCTGATACAGTTATAGGCATAGCACCCAATGATGTTAGTTTTTTAAGAGAAAATCATGAATTAAATAACATATATTATTTACCACCTTATTTAAAAAAGGAAAATAAATTTTGGGTAGATAATGAAGATAGCAATTATATAATTTTTTGTGGGTCATTGTCTTTTTTGCCAAATTATCATGGAATAAAATGGTTTTTAGACAAAGTTTGTCAAGGTGATTTGACATGTTTAGGCAATGGTAAAGTAAAATTGAAAATAACAGGAAAAATATCGGAAAAAATAAAAGATGAATTTAGCAAATATAAAAATATTGATTTTACGGGATATTTGAGTGATGAAGATTTAGAAAAATTAATGTTAAATGCTAAGTGTTCTATTGTTCCTATTTTAATAGGTTCAGGAATAAAGATAAAATTATTAAAATCTTTATCATATGGAATTCCTACAATTACTACTATGCATGGTGCTTCAGGAATAATATATGATGGACAAGAGCCTTTTTATATAGGAAAAAATGAAAGTATGTTTTTATCTTTAACAAATTTATTAATAAATAATAGAGATAAACGAAAAATTTTATCAAAAAGAGCAAAGCAGTTTTTTGAGTCAGTATATGCTTCAGAAAAAAATATAAAGAATTGGGAAAACTTAATTTTAGATGGGAGATATGAATGAATATAGCAATAATAACAATATCAGAACATAATAATTATGGAAATAGATTGCAAAATTATGCATTACAAAAATTTTTATTAAATTATGCTGGAAATGTTGATACAATATGGTGGAATAGGGATAATTATTTAGTTAATAAAAAAAAATGGAATATAAAAACAATAGTAAAATATTTACTTAATTGGAAAAATGCTAGATATTATTTGAATAATAAATATATAAAAGAAGTTATAAGAGAATATAATATAAAAAAATTTTCTGATAAATATATATCTATAAAATATGATTATCAAATAAAAAAATTCTTAGATAAAGAATATGATTATTTTATTGTAGGTAGTGATCAGGTTTGGAATTTTAATTTTTGGAATGATTGGGATACACTTGAACATACCTTAGAGGCTGTTTTTTTGAAATTTGCACCGAGAAAAAAGAAAATAGCTTATGCAGCAAGTTTAGGTATATCTGATATACCGGATAAAACAAGAAAGATATATATTGAATCCTTAAGAGATTTTAATTTTATATCTATAAGAGAAAAAAAGGGTGCAAGTTTAATAGAAAATTTATTAAAAAGAAATATTCCAGTTTTAGTAGATCCAACAATTTTATTATCTAAAGAAGAATGGAAAGAAATAGAATTGGTTCCAAATTGGTATAAAGGTGATAGATATATACTTACGTATTTTTTGGGTGAGGCTTCATCAATAATTAAAAATATTGCTAAAAGGAATAATTGGAAAATCTATAATTTAATGGATAGTAATAATTTAGATTTATATACTTCACGAGTTGAAGAATTTATATATTTAATAGAAAATGCAGAACTTGTAATAACAGATTCTTTTCATGCATGTGTATTTTCAATTTTAATGAATACTCCATTTTTAGTTGTTAATAGACAACAAAAAGGAGTGGCAGATATGACATCTCGTATAGATACATTAATGGAATTATTTGGATATCAAGATAGATATATAGTAAATGGAAAATGTGATTTATCTGATAAAGATATTTTGAATATGGATTTTAGTAATGTAAAGACAATTCAAGAGCGAGAAAAAAAACGCTCAAAAGATTTCTTAGAAAAGGCTTTAAATTTAAAACTTAAAAATTAATAATTAATAATTAATAAGGATTTGTTATGTTAATAAATAAGTTAAAAAAAATAGAGATATTAAAAACTATATATTATACATTTTTATCAAGAAATATAAATAAAAGAGAAAGAAAATCTAAGCTCATTTGTTTTAAGAAAAGTAATTTTCAGTTAGCAAAATCATCTAGAATTATATTGAATGGAACACTAATGTTTTCAGATAATGATATTAATGGCTCAATTAGACAGTCTAATTTAAGAATGGACAATAATAGTCTATTGGAAGTAAAAAAAAGTTTTTCTATTTATTATGGAGCAGATATAATTTTATTTAAAGATGCTAAACTGAGATTAGGATCAGGTTTTTTTAATTCTAATATAAAAATACGATGTCATAAAAAGATAGAAATAGGAGATAATGTGGCAATTTCTCATGATGTGACAATAATGGATTCTGATGCTCATGATGGTCTTTGGGATGGATATGAAAAAACAAAACCTATAAAAATAGGAAATCATGTTTGGATTGGAACTAGAGTTACTATTTTAAAAGGTGTAACTATTGGGGATAATGCAATTATTGCAGCTGGTTCAGTTGTAACAAAAAATGTTCCAAATAATACTGTAGTAGCTGGGGTACCAGCAAAAGTAATAAAGACAAATATAAATTGGAAGTGAGTAATTTAGATGATAGATAGTTTAAATAAAAATAAATGTACAGGTTGCAGTGCTTGTTATAATATTTGTCCTAAAGATGCTATTAAGATGAAAAAAGATAGCGCAGAATTTCTATATCCCAAAATAGACTATGATAAATGTATAAAATGTAATTTATGTGAAAAAGTATGTCCATCAATGTCTAAACAAGAATATTTAGAAGATCGATTTAAAGAGCCTATGGTAAAAGCAGCATGGTCTAAAAATGAAGATATAAGAATAAATAGTACATCTGGTGGATTATTTAGTGAATTAGCTAAAGGTTTTATGAAAGAAAAGGAGACATTTATTGTAGGAGCTATTTATAATAAAGAATTTCTAGTAGAACATTACATTACTAATCAGACGAAAGATTTAGCGTTGTTAAGACAATCTAAATATGTTCAAAGTGATAAAAGAAATGTATTTAGTGAAATAAAAAATTTATTGAATAAAAATAAAAGAGTATTATTTGTAGGTGCTCCATGTGAAGTAATGGGTTTATATAGTTTTTTAAGAAAAAAATATGAAAATTTATATACAATTGATTTTTTATGTTTAGGAACGAATTCACCTAAAGTATATCGTAAATTTTTAGAAACACTGGAAGAAAAATATAATAGTAAAGTAAAAAAAGTATGGTTTAAAAATAAAACATATGGATGGAACTTATTTAGTACAAATATTGAATTTGAAAATGGTAAGCGTTATCTAAAAGATAGAAAACATGATTATTTTATGCGTGGATATATAGGAAAAAACAAATTTTATATTAGAGAATGTTGTACACAGTGTCAATATAAAGGTTTTCCAAGAATAGCAGATATTAGTTTAGGAGATTTTTGGGGGATAGGGAGATTATATCCAGAACTTGACCAAGATAAAGGAACTTCTGTAGTATTAATTAATTCAAGAAAAGGTGAATTTTTATATGAAAATATTTTAAATAATATAAATTCATATGATAAAAATATAGAAGAAGTATTACCAGGAAATTTTGCGTTAATGAATTCTCCTAAGTTAGATAAGAGAATAAATGAATTTTATAAGGACATAGATAAAATGCCTTTTGATAAACTAATTAATAAATACTGTAAATATGGTATTAAAGATAAATTAAGATTAATAAAAAGTGATATAAAAAAGATTTTAGGAATAAAGGAATATTTATAAAGGAGATATTATTAATTAATGAATATTTTATTAATAGGTGGAACAGGTACTATTAGTAATGAAGTTACTAATAGATGTTTAAAATTAGGTTATTCAGTATATATTATGAATAGAGGATTAAGAAAAACAATTTTACCTGATAGTGTGAATTTAATAAAGGCTGATATAAGAAAAGAAAGTATAAAAGAATTAAAGTCAAAATTAAAAAAAATGAATTTTGATGTAGTAGTAGATTTTATATCATATACACTAGATGAAATGAAAAAAACTTTAAATTTTATAAATTGTAATCAATATATTTTTATATCTTCAGCAACAGTATATACACCTAAAAAAGATTTAGATAAATATAAAGAAACTGATGAAAAAAATAATGTAGAATGGAGTTATTGTAAAAATAAAATAGAATGTGAAAAATATCTTATAGAAAAATCTCAAAAAGATAAAAATTTTATATATACAATAATAAGACCATATGTAACTTATGATGAAAGAAGAATTCCTTTTCAAATGGCACCGGGAGCAGATTATTATACTATAATAGATAGAATTTTACGTGGATTGCCTATAGTTATTTGTGGAGATAATGTAAAGTGTACAGTAACTTCATCTAAAAATTTTGCAGTTGGTTTAGTAGGGTTATTTCAAAATAAAAAAGCTTTTAATGAAGATTTTCATATAACGTCAGATGAATATACAACATGGGAGACAATAATAAGTTTATTAGCAGCAAATTTAAAAGCAAAGGTTGAGTTTATAAGAATTCCTTTAGAATATATAAAAAAAATAGATCGTAATAATACAATTATCGATATACAACAAATTTTATCAGATAAGTCTAGAAATATGATATTTGATAATAGTAAAATAAAAAATGCTGTACCAGAATATAGTGCATATTCAAGTATACATGATAATATAAATGATATAATTGATTATTATAAAAAAGGAAATAATAAAAATATAAATTATTTATGGAATGGCTGTTTGGATAGGATTATTTATAATTATAATAAAAAGAAAATAAATATAGGTAGTTATAAAATAAATAATAAGAAAGATTATATATTATATAAAATAGGAAATAATGTTATATTATATAGTTGTTATTATAAAAGGTATAAGTTATTGCGATATATTTGTAAAATATATAAAAATTTTAGAGGGAGACAATGAGATGAAACCTTTAGTATCTATAGTTACACCTTGCTATAATGGTGAAAAAAAAGTAAGGTTTTTTTTAGAATCAATATTAAATCAAACATATGATAATATAGAATTTATTATAGTAAATGATGGTTCTACAGATAAAACAGAAGAAATATTATTATCGTATGAAAAATTTTTTAAAAAAAGAGGATATAAATTTATTTATTTAAAACAAGATAATAGTGGGCCAGATGTAGCGTTAAATACTGGACTTAAATATTTTTCTGGTGATTATTTAATGTGGCCTGATTCAGATGACATTTTAGATAAAGATAATGTTAAAGAAAAAGTAAATTATTTAGAAAATAATCAAGATATTTCATTAGTTTATTGTGATGCTTCAATAGTTAAAGAAGAAAATAAAGGAAATCCTATTAAGTATTGGAGAAAGAGTTTAAAAAAAAATAAGAGAGAGTTTTTTGAAGATGTAATAAGTGCTAATAATATAGTTTATGCTGGTGGAGCTTGGATGTTAAGAGTACAGAGCTTTTTATCTATTAAGCCAGATAGGAATATTGAAATTGAGGGATTTGGACAGAATTGGCAAATGTTATTACCAATGATATATAATTTTAATATTGGAAAAATAGAAAAAGATTTATTTACGTATATAGTTTACAAAGATAGTCATTCAAATAAAAAAAAGTTATATAAAGAAGAATGTAATTATATAAAAAAACAAAAAACAGGGTTATTTCATATTTTGAATAATATAAAAATGTTAGATGAAGAAGAAAAATATTATCATAACTTTGTGGAGAATTTAATAGAGTATAGATTAATGTGTTTAGCTATACAAGGAAATAATAAAAAAGATTTTTATTTAAAATATAATGTATTAAATAATAAAAAATATATCTTTAATTTAAAAGATAAGATAAAGATTATTTTATTTAAAATGAATATGTATAACTTTTTAAAAAGAATAAAATCTATTTTAAGGAACTGATCTTATGAATGAGCGAAAAATAGGGATAATATTATCGTATCTTAATATTTTTTTACAAGTTATAATAGGATTTATATATGTGCCCATTTTATTAAAATATATGGGACAATCTGAATATGGATTGTATCAATTAATGGGTTCTTTAATTGCTTATTTTAGTGTTATGGATTTTGGTTTGACTTCAGCCACTATAAGAGGTTATATAGAATATAAAACGAATAAAGAGTTTAAGAGAATTGAAAATTTTTTAGCAATGACACAAAGAATATATATGGTAATTTGTGTCATTGCTTTATTAATAGGTAGTATTATTTATAATTATTTAGATAAGATATTTAATAGTAGCTTAAATGTAAATGAATTAATAGCAGCTAAATATATTTTTTTGCTATTATTATTAAATATTATCATTACTTTTTTAGGAATGGTATATCGTTCAGTTATAACAGCAAATGAAAAATTTTTGTTTATGAAAGGAATAGAAACTTTACAATTAATTATACAACCATTTGCTGTAATAGCAGTAATGCAAATTTCACCAACAGCTCTAGCAATGGTGATAGTTATGACACTTATAAATTTAATATTAACTATTTTAAGGGTATATTATTGTTATAATAAATTGAATATGAAAATACATTTTTATTATTGGGATAAAATCGCTATACGTGAAATGAAAAAATTATCTTTAAGTGTATTTATTGTAACAGTAATAGATCAAGTCTTTTGGAAAACAAATCAAATAATTTTAGGTATTATAAGTGGGGTAGATGAAGTTGCTGTATATGCAGTAGCTTCTTTGATTTATATGAATTATATGGCTTTGTCAATAGCTATAACAGGCGTTTATTCACCTAAAATTATGAAAATGGTTTCTGAACAAGTAGATATAAAAATATTATCAGGAGAATTTTTAAGAATAGGTAGATTACAATATTATTTATTAGCTTTAGTTTTAAGTGGTTTTTTTATTTTTGGGAAAGAATTTATAATAATATGGTGTAATTATAATTTTATTAATGCTTATTATATAGCACTTATAATAATTTTACCTTTTACAATTGATTTAATACAAAATATAGGTTCCATAATAATGAAAGCAAAAAATATTTATGGTTTTAGAGCAAAAGTGTACTTTATTATAGGTATAACAAATATATGTGTATCTATTCCGTTGGCTAATTTTTATGGGAGTATTGGTTGTGCAATAGCCTGTGGAATTAGTATTTTCGTATCTAATTTAATAATGAATGTCTATTTTAATAGAGTACTAAATTTGGATATATTATTTTTTTGGAAGCAAATATTAAGAATAACAATTAGTGTTATTTTATGTAGTTTTATAGGTATGTTGTTAAATTATATATTGGGAATAGGTAGTATTGCTATATTAGTTGTAAAATTATTATTATATACAATAATTTATTTGATAATAATGTGGATAACTTCATTTAATAAAGATGAAAAAGTATTGGTTTTAAAATTAAAAAATAAATTATTGTAATATTATTTTTGTTTATGTGTAATAAATAGGTTCTTTGTTAAATGTTGGTTTAATATGGATAGGTAGATTTTTATCTACCTATTTTTTTTATTATCATTGAATAGGTATGATAAATTTTATAGTTTAAATAAGTACTATTAAAATAAAAAATTTATATAATATAAATTTTTAATAGATATATAATATATAGGTAGTTTATACCAATAAAATTTTTAGAAAATAGAGATAAGAAGATATATGATAAGAAAGAAAAATAAAAGTTTATCTAGTAAATAAATACAATATTAAAATTTTTTACAATATAATCTGTATATATATTTATTTTTTGTAATATTATAAAATTATTTTTATTAGAATTTTAAATTTATTAAAGGAGACATTGCGGATAGAGCTTTTGTTGATGAATTATTTGCAAGTGAAAAGCCTGATGTTGTAGTAAATTTTGCAGTAGAATCTTATATGGATAGATCTATTGAAAATCCAGAAATCTTTTTACAGACGAATGTAATCGGTACAAGTGTACTGATGGATGCTTGTCGTAAATATGGTAATATCCATTATTACCAAGTATCTACAAATGAAGTTTATGGAGATTTGCCACTTGATAGAGCAGATTTATTCTTTACTGAAACAACACCACTTCATACTTCTAGTCCATATTCAGCTTCAAAAGCTTCAGAAGATTTATTAGTTCAAGCATATTATCGTACTTACAAATTACCTGTGACAAATTCTTGTTGTTCTAATAACTATGGACTATATTACTTCCCTGAAAAATTAATTTCATTCATGATAGCAAATGTTTTAAATGATAAAAAATTACCAGTATATAGTAAAGGTGAGAATGTACGTGATTGGCTCTATGTAAAAGATTATTGCTCTGTTATAGATTTAATCATTCGCAAAGGAAAAATTGGTGAAGTATATAATATTAGTGGTCATAATGAACGCACTAATTTAGAAGTTGTGAAAACATTTATTAAAGAGCTTAGCAAAAGTGAAGATTTAATTGAATTTGTAACAGATAGACTAGGTCATGATCTTAGATATTCAATTTATATAGTGGATTTAGCAAAATTGCTTTGTGATATGGCATTATTTGATAAACATGGTGATTATCATGTTATAAATTAAGGTATATATTCATGGTATGATTTTGTTTGTGAAATATTTAAACAAGCAGGTATAAAGATAAGTGTTGAAGCAGTACCATCCGTTTATAATAAGGGCTACACGACCACATAATTTAAGAATGAGTAAAAGATGTTTATATGAAGCAGAATTTAATAGATTACTAATAGAGTAAGAGATTTTATTAAGATATTTATAAGAATTAAATGTGTAAATCAAAAGATAAAACTTTAAAGAAAATATCTTCTTTGAGGTTTTCTCTTAAATTTATTAAATGTAATGTAATTGTTAGATATTGAAATTATTCAATGGATGATTATTATGCTAGATAATGTATTACCTTTACTTATATATAATATTATTAAATTTGTAGAAAAAAACTATTTTGTGATATAATGATTTATATTGTAATAATAAATTTAATATATTTATTAAGATATAGTTATTTTTAATAATTTAAATCATGAAATTATTAAGTAGAGAAAGGATTGCATAAATAAAAAAATATAGGTAATTATTCTTATATAAAGTTGTTCAATAAGTTTATATAATTACTAAAAAGAGAGTATAGAAGATATACATTATTAATTATTGATTTAGGTTCAAATAATAAATATAAAGTTAAAATAAAAAACATGACTTGTTTAGAAAAAACAGATGTTAAGATATTTAATCATGGTGGTACTAAACAAATGGGAGTAAATATGTTTCTAGATAAAGATATATATTTTTTTTGACACAAAATGATATTTTAGCAAATGAAAAATCTATAGAGAATATTGTTAAGGTATTTGAAAATTCTAATATTGGATGTGCTTATGGTAGACAATTCTCACATAAAGAGGCAAGTTTATTTTCTATTTTGCTAGATGGTTTAATTACAAAGATAAAAGTTATATCTATTCTATAAATGATAAAAAATATGGTATAAAAACAGCATTTAACTCTAATAAAATACTTTTGGTGAAGCAGAAGGTGAAGGAAAAAATACATTATTTTAGAAATTAAATATTTAATAAAAAATAATATTATATAAGGATTTGATATGATGATTAGAAAAGGAATAATCTTAGCAGGTGGTTCTGGAACAAGACTTTATCCACTTACTAAAGTAATAAGTAAACAATTAATGCCAATTTATGATAAGCCAATGATATATTATCCTTTATCTACATTGATGTTAGCAGGTATAAAAGATATATTAGTGATTACAACACCTAGAGATAGTGAAAGTTTTCAAAATTTATTAGGTGATGGTTCTCAATGGGGTATTAAGATTTCTTATAAAGTTCAGCCTAGCCCAGATGGATTAGCTCAAGCTTTTATTATTGGTGAAGAATTTATAAATGGTGAAGGTTGTGCTCTTATTTTAGGAGATAATATTTTTTATGGTCATGATTTATCTAAATTAGTAAAAAATGCTACACAAAAAGATGATGGAGCAACAGTATTTGCTTATTATGTAAAAGATCCAGAGCGTTATGGTATTGTAGAGTTTGATAAAAATCGAAAAGCAATTAGTTTAGAAGAAAAACCAGAAAAGCCTAAATCCAATTTTGCTGTAACAGGATTATATTTTTATGATAAAAATGTAGTGGAATATGCAAAATCTATAAAACCATCAGCTCGTGGAGAACTAGAGATTACAGATTTAAATAAAATTTATTTAGAAAAAGGTAATTTAAATGTAGAGACCTTGGGACGAGGTTATGCATGGCTTGATACAGGTACTCATGAGTCATTATTACAAGCAGCTTCTTTTGTAGAAACTGTACAGGATAGACAAGGATTAAAAATTGCATGTCCAGAAGAAATTGCGTATAATTTAGGTTATATAGATAGAGAACAACTAAAAGATTTAGCAAAACCACTTGCTAAAAATGAATATGGTCAATATCTTTTAGCTATTGCAAATGGAGGTATATCATGGAACTTGTAAAAACTAAATTAGATGGCGTGTATATTGTAGAACCAAAAGTATATGGAGATAACCGTGGATGGTTTATGGAAACATATTCAGAAAAAGCATTTAAAGATGCTGGTATTAATGTAACCTTTGTTCAAGATAATCATTCATATTCAGCACATAAAGGTGTATTACGTGGTCTTCATTTTCAGTTAAATCCAATGAGTCAGGCAAAACTTTTACGTGTACTTCGTGGAACATTACTTGATGTGGTAGTAGATATTAGAAAAGGTTCTCCTACATACAAACAATGGATTTCTGTAGAACTTTCAGCAGATAATAAAAAAGAAATCTTTATGCCTCGTGGTATGGCACATGGTTTTGTTACTTTAAGTGATGATGTAGAAGTTCATTATAAAGTAGATAATTTATATGCTCCAAAATTAGAAAGTGGTATTATTTATAATGATCCAGATTTAAAAGTTGATTGGGGTACAGATAAGGTTATATTATCCGCAAAAGATACAATACTTCCAACATTTAAAGAATGTATAGCAGATTTTAAATATGATAATAATAAATAAAGTTTTTATTTAAATAATATGCATTAATTTAAGGAGTATAGAATAATTTTGAAGTTAAGTGTAATAATTCCAGTTTATAATGCTGAAAAATATTTAAATAAGTGTTTAGATAGTATAATACCACAATTAGAAATAAATGATGAGATTATACTAATAAATGATGCATCTGTAGATAATAGTTTATTAATATGTCAGAGATATCTAAAAAAATATAATAAGGTTATTTTAATTAATAATAAAGAAAATAAAGGCATTGCATATGTTAGAAATTTAGGATTGAAATATGCTACTGGTGATTACATTTTATGGATTGATTCTGATGATTGGGTAAGTAACAAATATTTACCAGTGATAAAAAAATATTTAGAAGAAACTAATTCTGATATATTAATATTTGATTATACTGAAGTAAATAATCAAATTTATAAATATAAAGCTTATAAAGAAAAAAGTGGCTTTATATCTAAAAAAAATATTATGTTAGATATAGCACAAGATTCTTTTATGAGTTTATTATGGAGAACTGTTGCTAAAAAAAATTTATATAAAAATATAGAATTTCCTCAAAAAATACAAATGATGGAAGATTTTTATATATATCATAAATTATTTTATGAAGCTAAGACTTTTTTTTATTTAAAAGATAATTTATATTTTTATAGAATATTGGAAAAATCATTATCACATAAAAGAGAGCAAAATTTTTATGAAATGTATAGGATATCTTTAGAAAGAGAAAAATTTATAAGAGAATATTGTTCATATATTGAGGAAAGATATAGAATTGTTCCAGTAGTAATAAATGCGTGTTTATTAAGTGGAACAAATTATATATTAAGAAGAGAACAGATAAGAATACGTAAATTAATAATAAAAAACGTAAAATTTCTTATTTCTAGAAAATATATTAATAAAAAGAAAAAATTTCAATTATTAATGTATATGATTTCACCTAGTTTATTGTCTTTTATAAGAAGGATATTAAAAAAATAATAATGGAGAAGATAAATAATGAAAATATTAGTAACTGGTGGAGCAGGATTTATTGGTAGTAATTTTGTTTATTATGAATTAGATAATTATCCAAATGATGAAGTAATCTGTCTTGATGCACTCACTTATGCTGGTAATTTAGAAACATTAGAAGTAGCAATGAAAAATCCTAAATTTAAATTTGTTAAAGGAGATATTGCTGATAGAGTTTTTGTTGATGAATTATTTGCAAGTGAAAAGCCTGATGTTGTAGTAAATTTTGCAGCAGAATCTCATGTGGATAGATCTATTGAAAATCCAGAAATCTTTTTACAGACAAATGTAATTGGCACAAGTGTACTTATGGATGCCTGCAGAAAATATGGAATAAAAAGATATCATCAAGTATCTACTGATGAAGTATATGGTGATTTACCACTTGATAGACCAGATTTATTTTTTACAGAAACAACACCACTTCATACATCAAGTCCTTATTCAGCTTCAAAAGCTTCAGCAGATTTATTAGTACAAGCTTATCATAGAACATATAATTTACCTACAACTATTTCTCGTTGCTCTAATAATTATGGACCATATCATTTTCCTGAAAAATTAATTCCACTTATGATAGCAAATGCTTTAAATAATAAAAAATTACCTGTATACGGTAAGGGTGAAAATGTACGTGATTGGCTTTATGTGGAAGACCATTGTTCTGCTATAGATTTGATTATTCGCAAAGGCAAAGTGGGAGAAGTTTATAATATTGGTGGACATAACGAAAAGACTAATTTAGAAGTTGTGAAAACAATTATCAAGGAACTTGGCAAAAGTGAAGATTTAATTGAATTTGTAACAGATAGACCAGGTCATGATAGAAGATATGCAATAGACCCTACGAAAATTCATAATGAACTTGGCTGGCTTCCAGCAACTAAATTTAATGATGGTATAAAGAAGACTATTAATTGGTATTTAACACATAAATCTTGGTGGGAAAAAATTATTAGTGGTGAATACCAAAATTATTATGAAAAAATGTATAAGAATAGATAAAAAATAGAGAGCTATTATGCTCTCTATTTTTAGAGGTGAAAATATGAAAATTTTAGTTACGGGCTATACAGGTCAATTAGGTTTTGATGTAGTACGTGAATTAAAAACTAGAAATATAGAATGCATTGGTACAACAAGAAATGAATTTTCTTTAACAGATACAGAAAGAATGAAATCTTTTGTTAGAAAATATAAGCCAGATGTTATAATTCATTGTGCTGCATATACGGCAGTGGATAAGGCAGAAGATGAAGTTGATATTTGTAGAGCTGTAAATACTGATGCTACAAAACATCTTGCGGAAGTTTGTAAAGAAATTGACGCTAAAATGATTTATATTAGCACTGATTATGTATTTCCTGGTGATGGTGAAGCTTTTTATGAACCAGACGATAAAAAAGTTCCACAAAATGTTTATGGACAAACAAAGCTTGATGGAGAATTAGCAGTACAAGAAATTTTAGATAAATATTTTATTGTGCGTATTTCTTGGGTATTTGGTAGTAACGGTAAGAATTTTATCAAGACTATGCTTAACTTAGCTAAAAATCATGATAAATTAACTGTAGTTAATGACCAAATAGGTTCACCAACTTATACAGTGGATTTAGCAAAATTACTTTGTGATATGGCTTTATCTGATAAATACGGTGTTTATCATGCTACAAATGAAGGTATATGTTCATGGTATGATTTTGCTTGTGAGATATTTAAACAAGCTGACATAAAGATAGATGTTGAGCCAGTTCCATCAACAGCATTTCCGACAAAAGCTATACGACCACATAATTCAAGAATGAGTAAAAAATGTTTAGATGAAGCAGGATTTAATAGATTACCTGCATGGCAGGATGCTTTAGTAAGATATTTGCAAGAATTGAATATGTAAATAGAAAAAACCGCAAAGAATATATCTTCTTTGCGGTTTTCTTTTAGTATGGTTTATGCATAATAAATATTACAATCAAGTATCATATCATCTATTTGCTTATGATCTGTGTATTGCCATATCTTGCAAATGCGATTAGGATATTCTAGTTTAAAGCTGTTTTTATAATAATATTGAGCAGACCAGATGGGAATATAATCTGCAAGTAGATTTAAGTCAATGATATTGGTGAGCCAATTATAGGAACTATATAGACCTACATAATTATAATCTAGTTCATTTAGTCGATTGATGAAATTACCAATCATATAGGCTACATTGATATTGTTTTTGAGCATAGATTTATCTTCTGCATCATACCAGATGCCAAGTGGCGGATTTTGTCCATTGAGATATGTTTTGATTTGTTTATTTACCCAATTAGCTTCTGCTATGGATTCATCAATTGTTGAAGCATGAGCATAATAATATATGCCATAGGGCAGATTATAAGTTACAGCATTATTTACATGTGTGATAAACATTTCATCTAGATGAGCGTATTCACCTATTTTGATGATAACGCCTTGAATATTACTTGCTTTTAGTTTTTGCCAATTGAGTTTTTCTTGCCAAGCTGAGATATCTACTACTTGAAAATTTTGCATAAGTAATCACTCCTTTAATGATTTACTTGCAGTTTAAAGGAAGAAATTAAACCTTTTAAGCAAATTTGGGAAAAATTTTTGTTATTTTTATAAAAATTTACGACATGTCGAATACATTTTATTTTTATAAGAGTATAATATAGTTAATCTTTGAAAGAAAAGGGTTGATTATAATGCTGCTTATAAAGGCAGTAGATTATAGGATTTTGGAATTATGTAAGGCTTATAATTTGAGCATAAATGGCTTGGCAAATAAAGCAGGAATGCCACCTTCAACTGTGGCTAGCTTATTAAGTGAAAAAAGTCGTAATCCTACAGAAGATACTATTTTTAAAATTTGTATTGGTTTTGGTATGAGAATGGATAAATTTTACGCCTCGAATTTATTTGACATTAAAAATATAAGTTTAGAAAATACTTCGCAGAAAATATATAAAGTTTAAATTCATAACTGCACATATAGCGAAAGGCAAACTATTATGTAATTTTGGATAATAGTTTGTCTTTTTTTATTTGCTAAGAAAAAATTTTTGATTTAGGGGTTGATTTTTGCCATCTAAGTTGCAAGTAAATAAGTGTAAGGAGTTGATAAGATGAATAAGAAACGGCGGCAAAAGATGTTATCAATCAAAGCTATGATGTATTTTTAAATTTTAAAATTAAGGAGTGATTTTTAATGGCAGATACACGCAAATTAACAATGGTATTTACTTTAGATAATGGAGACGATTTTAAATATAATTTAGCAGACCCTAAAGATGAATTGACAAAGAGTGAAGTCGATGTAGTCATGCAGAAAATGATTGATACACAGGCTATTATCAAAGATAATCATAAAGCAACAGCGATTAAAGAAGCATATATCACAACTACTACACAAGATGTTTTAGCTTAAGTTTAATTTATAATTTTATTTTATAGTTTATTAGGAGGAATGTATTATGGCAGTTAAGAAAAATGCAGAATGTGAAATCATCATTAAAGTAGAAACAGGTACTACTTCTACAGGTAAAGCTAGTTATAGCAGTCGTAGTTTCGGTTATATCAATCCTTCTTTATCAGAAGATGATATTTTAGATATCGGTCAAAAAATAGCGGGCTTACAAAAATATAATTTAGGTAGTGTAAATCGTCAGGACACAGCAGAAATCGCTGCGGAATAAGGAAAAAGGGGTGCGTGTCACCTCTTTTTCTTTTAAATTATTCTCTTGATGATAGAAAGAAGACGATTAGATGGAAAGACTATTAATAAAAGCTAAAGCTGGAGATAATTATGCTATACAGTTATTATTAAATAAGTATAAGAATTTATTAAATAGTGCTTCTAGACAACATCATTTAATATCTATTCAAGAAGAGGCATATGAAGAGGCAATCATTAGTTTTTATCAAGCGATTAAGGATTTTGATGAGTCCTTAGGGGTGCCTTTTGCAGGTTTTGCGAAGATGAGAGTCTATCAAGGAGTACATACTTTATTTCGTAGATATTTGCGTATTTGGCAAAATGAAGTATCTTTATCTGCTCAAATGAATACAGATGATGAAGATGAAATAAAAGAATTTGGGGATTTATTGGCAGTAGATGAGGATTTAGCAGATAGTATTTCTTCTAAATTAGTTATAATGAAGCTTATTCATCAATTGCCACCTAAACAATATAAAGTCTTTATTTTAGTAGTATTTAAAGGATTAAAATATAAACAAGTAGCAAAATTATTGCATATATCTGTACAAGCTGTAAGTAAAAATTATCGTAAAGCATTAGCTTTTATTAATAAATCTCTAGAGTTGTAAAAAATAGGTAAGGTGATAATATGGAATATATTTTTTCGTATATAGCGAATTATGGTTTTCCCATGGTAGTAGCAAGTTTTTTGTTATTTCGCATGGATAAACATTTGGCTAATTTAGAAGAAGGTATAAGACGTATGAATGAAACTTTAGCTAAACAAGTCAATCACTAATAAAAATATAAACAGAGATTTTCTTCATCATAAATATAATAAACTGCATTTTTAAAAGTTGTTTTATATTTGACTTTTGAAAATGCAGTTTTATTTTTTTCACGATATTTTTCTATGCTATAATATAGATGATGGAGGAATATTATCATGGAAAATTTTAATAGATTAAATGATTTATATTTTAAAAAGCTTTTGGGGGATAAAAAAAGAAAGAATTTAACACTTAGCTTTTTAAATGGGATTTTAAATAAAGATGATGAAAATTGTTTTACAGATATAACTTTTTTAGATAAGGATAATGAACCATTAACATTAGATGGTAAATTGTCTAAATTAGATATTAGAGCGGATTTGAATGATGGTACACAAGTAGATATTGAGGTACAAGTTTGTCCGTTTAAATTAATGGCTGAACGTTCATTATACTATTGGTCAAAGATGTATTCAGAGCAATTAGAAAAAGGTGCTGAATATAAGAAGTTAAAAAAGGCTATAGCTATAAATCTATTGGCATTTGATTATTTAGAAGATGAGCGAGACTGGCATAATATCTATAATCTATTAAATGTAAAATCTCATAATAAGCTCACAGCTCATATAGAGATACATTTTCTAGAATTGCCAAAATTTACCTTAAGAGATATGAGAAAAATAAGAACATCTGAAGCATGGATTGCTTATTTTTCAGGAAAATATAGTAAAGAAGAATTGGAGGAAATAGCAATGACAACTCCAGCAATTAAAGAAGCAGTAGAATTTGAAGATACATTTTTACAGGATAAAATAGAACGTAGAGCATATGAACAAAGAGAAAAAGCAATAAGAGATTATTATTCATATATGAGTGCATTTAAAGAAGAAGGATTAGAGCAGGGTTTACAAGAAGGACTACAACGAGGTTTGCAAGAAGGCTTACAACAAGGTTTACAGCAAGGATTACAACAAGGCTTATATCAGCAAGCTATACAAACTGCTAAAAATATGCTAAAAGACAAAGTAGATATAAAGCTTATTTCTAAATATACTAGTTTAAGTATAAATGAAATAGAAGAATTGAAAGCTAAATTAGATATGTAGACAAAATTGTATATAGATATGTTGATTAAGAAAGATTTTCTTCATGATAGATAGAATAAATAATTTTATGAAGGTAATCTTTTTATGTTATAATAAATTTTGAGTTGTATAAAATTATTATAATTTTAAAGTATTTATGAGTAGATTATAGGGAGAGGATTGTTATGAAACGTATTCGCAAGGCAGTTATACCTGCTGCTGGTTTTGGTACTCGTTTTTTGCCAGCGACAAAAGCAACACCTAAAGAGATGTTACCGATTGTAGATAAGCCTACAATTCAGTACATAGTAGAAGAAGCTGTAGCTAGTGGTATTGAAGATATTTTGATCATCAGTGGTCATGCTAAACGTGCTATTGAAGACCATTTTGATAGTGCACCTACTTTAGAAGCTGAGTTAAAAGCTAAAGGTAAAACCGAATTATTAAAATTGGTACAAGAAACATCAGAAATCAATGTACATTATATCCGTCAAAAACATATGCGTGGTTTAGGTGATGCCATTTTATGTGCTAGAGCATTCATTGATAATGAACCATTTGCTGTATTATTGGGCGATGATATAGTGTATAATCCTGAAATGCCAGCTTTAAAACAATTGATGGATATGTATAATCAAACTGGTGCTACAATCTTAGGCTGTCAACAAGTGCCAAAAGAAAAAGTTTCTTCTTATGGTATTGTAGCAGGCGTACCTACAATCAATGAACAATTGATGAAGGTCAATGATATGATTGAAAAACCAAGTATTGAAGAAGCTCCAAGTCAGATGGCAGTGCTTGGTAGATATATCATCACTCCAGATGTATTTGAAGTATTACAAAATACTAAGCCAGGTAAAGGTGGAGAAATACAGTTAACAGATGCACTCAAAGTTATGGCAAAACGTGAAAATGTTTATGCTTATAATTTCACTGGCAAACGCTATGATGTAGGCGATAAATTAGGCTTTTTGAAAGCTACAGTAGAATTTGCTCTCCGTCGTGATGATTTATCTGGTGACTTTGCGGAATATCTCAAAACAATTGTAAAAGATTTATAATAATAATTATAAT
>OIXS01000531.1_pt1 | contig 23240 bp, 20 predicted proteins | sample 1587841 | NCBI WGS metagenome assembly OIXS01 (sample SAMN03283254) | human gut metagenome | biome: human-associated habitat; material: feces | host: Homo sapiens | place: USA | collected 2013
CAAGCACTGTTGCCGATAAATTCGCGCACGGCATCCGCACTGCGCAGCGTTTTCGAGGAGGAATCAGAAACAGGGGTGATTTTATTATCTGATACAGTATTAAAGCCGCATACACAGATATCCGTTTCATTGTCCGCAGCGGATAAGAGCAGTGAATACATGTTTTTATCAATATAATCATCTGAGTCGACGAAAGCGATGAAATCGCCCTTTGCTATTCTCAGCGCCGCGTTTCTTGCACTGCTAACGCCAGCATTGTTTTGATGCAGCACCAAGATACGGCTGTCTTTCTTCGCCCATTCATCACAGATACTGCCTGAAGAATCCGAAGAACCGTCATCCACCAGAATGATCTCCAGTTCCCTATAGGACTGGCTGACGATACTTGCTATACAGCGGTCAAGATATTTTTCAACATTATATACAGGCACGATCACGGAGATCATATCATTCTTCCTCTTGCTTTCGTAAATTCTGTTCGTTTGTTTTGGAATAAACTTCGGAAGCGACCATGCCGAGCACCACAAAAGTGCAGATACCCATCATCGATTTTACGGAGGCGCTGCCGATCATAACGGCAAGCATGGTAAGAACAGTGGCAATGCCCGTTATCTTGATTCGCTTTTTTACAAGCTTAGAATTCACCATCATAAATAAACGGAGTATGGCATAAAGGTACACGGCAAATCCGATCCAACCGAACTGCCCGATGATGCTGGCAAAGAAATTATCGTTCAGGAAAACGCTGTCCTCCCCGAACGCCCAGGAATCGCGCCAGCCGAACATATCATAGAGCTTTGAATAATATCTCTGCGCCATTTCGGAGCCGTAGGTAGCAAAACCGGAGCCGAGCGGAAAATACATATTTGCAACCCTACCGCCGTAAATAATAAGCGTTCTTCGCACCGAATCGCCAATCAAATACTCCTCGATATCCTGCCAAGTGAAAAAAGCAACGATAACCACGATCGGAAGCACATAGCGCAGCTTGAATTTATCCTGCTTTCTGAACATGATCGCCATAAAAATAACGCAGAATACAAAGCAGTAGATCAATGCGGAGGATGTAAGAATCAGCGGCACAAAGGCAAGCGCGGTATAAATAAAGAAAGATCTGGAACTGATATCGGATAAAGCCAGGATCAGAATACAGCAGAATGCGACCCAGCCGAATGAAATGCCGCCAAGCCAATAAAAACCAAACACGCGCAAGCCGAAAACAGAGCTGGAAGAAGTCAGAACACCGTTTACAACCTGCCCTAAAACGGCCAGACAGAAGAAGAAAATAATTGCCGCCTTGGCGGGGAAAGCAAGCGTATTTATTACGCGGCGGCGCACGTTTTCTTTCCTTGTAAGATACATGGAAGCCAAGAAAGGCGCAAAGGTTTTCCAAAGCCACAGAAGGTCTACAAAAATGGGGAAAGGCTCTTCTATCAGCCTGCCGGCAAGATTTGAGATCAGCCCGATTACGGAAACAACCGTTAGGGCAATAACGATATGCCAGCTGTTTTTATCCAGCTTCCGTGTAAGCATAAGATACCATACAAATACAAAGGAAATAACGCCGATGGCTTCATCGTAATATCCAAAGACGCCGCCTATCGAAAAGCAAATAGGAAAAAGGAGGATAAGAAGCGCGTAAATATCATAAACACTTACGGTAAAATTCAGTTTTAACTTAAACTTCACTTGCCTTTCCCTCCTCTCTTTTACTTATAAAACAGCATCAGCACTTTATATAATCAGCTGCATAAACAAACTGGAAATATTGATTATTTATCAAATGATCTGTTCAGATCCCTGCATGCGTCCAGGAAGATACCCACATCCACCGAATAACTTAAATATTTTACACCAAGCTCACGCCACATAACAAGATCCTGCGGCGTATCCACAAACGTGCCGATCACTTTATTTTTCTTCTTGGCCTTGGCAACGATCTTTTTCATCTCTTCCACAACAATGGGATCGTTCACCTGCCCCGGAATGCCGAGCGACTGTGAAAGATCATACGGGCCGATGAAAAGGATGTCTACGCCGTCCACCTCAAGGATCTCGTCGAGGTTTTCTATTGCCTTCACGCCCTCAAGCTGAAGAATGATCAGCAGATTTTTGGAATCTTCAAAATAATCGAATCTGTCCATAGCGGAATAATCGGCGGCGCGCACAAAGCGGCAGACACCCCGCATGCCGTAAGGATAGAATTTGGCAAATTTTACAACCTTTTCCGCGTCTTCGGCGGAATTGATCTGGGGCACCTGTATGCCGTAAGCGCCTATATCAAGCGCCTTGCCCACGGTGTTTTCGCCCGAATCCTTAAGCCTTATGATCGGGACGGCGCCGCGTGCTTCGGCCGCTCTTATATTATTCTGCTGGCTTTCTATGGAAACGGGGCCGTGCTCTGTATCCAAAATGACATAATCAAACCCACCGAGGCTTGCCGCCTCTACGAACATGGGATCTCCCGTCTTCATAAAGATTCCGTAAACGCATTCGCCGTTATCCAGCTTGTTTCTGAAATTCTGCAAGATCTTATTCATTTTCTTCACACTTTCTGTAAATATGATTATAAATAGCGTCCGCTATTTCAAAATCTTCCTTTTCATCTATATCAACGGCCTCTATCTCGTTTACTTCAACAATAAACGGCGACTGCCCGATCCTGCGGCCCATATCCTCAATCACATACCGTTCATATATGTAAAAGCCGCTTGTTTCCTCATAAAGCGGATCAAGATCCTGCGTGCGCGGAATATGATCAAGCGAATAATTGAACGGCGTGCCGTTTTTCCAAAGAAAATCCTGCAGCTTTTTTGCCGCAAATGCCGAATCGTTCATACCGCTCAAAACAGCGTCCAGCCCTTTTTCTATGCTTTCGGCAGAGATGAACGGCGCCGTAGTATGCGTCATAACATAAATATCCGCAGGAACATCTTTTGCAAACGCCGCCAGAACCTCATTCATGGAAGTTGTATCCGTATCCAGTGTGGCGGAACGTTTCAAAAATCTGACACCCTGCGGAATATAATCCTTTATCTTTTCATTGCTGCAATAAACATAGACTTCATCTATCTTATCTATTTTAAGCAGAGTATGGAGAATATAATAACAAAGCGGCTTTCCGTTTGTAAAAGACTTGGTATTTTTCTGCGGAAGCCTTGTGTTGTTGAGCTTCATGGGCACGATTGCTACGATCTTCATACTCTGTTTTCTCCTTCTAAAACAATAAAGTTTATTTATTCAAAACCCTCTGTCGCGGCATTCCAACGATGAAGATTATTTCCAAAAACCGCGCAGAAGCTTTTTGAGCTTATTATATAAGCCGAGTTTTAAAAGTAACGCTTTGCCGTCCAGCTTCAGGCACTGCTGCGGGATCAATGAAAAAACGACTCGGTTAAAGTTTTGGTTTCGTTTGATTTTATTTTCAAACTCTGTTCTGAGTTTAGTCATCTCACAAGGCGCTTTGAGCTGACCATTTTTTGCAATTGCTTTTTCGGGATCCACATCCTTCAAAACCAGATCCGACATGGCAAGCAGCCTTGACCCCTTTTCCGTTTGGCAAAGCGCAAGTGAAATCCCCTTTTCCCGCTCCTGTGCGGGAAGCTCGCTGCCCCACGAATCGCCGATTGTAAGATCCGATACCCGCTCTGTTTTTGCGTATTTGCAGGAATAGCAGCTGTCTGCAAAGATCATGTTATACAAAAACGCAATCATATATCTATCGATTACGCCATCCGTAGCAACGCTTTTGTTATTACAATATACTTGGAAATTACGTTCTTTCCTAAAAGCTATATCTTCAAGATCGGCAAGTTGAATCTTATACTGTTTCAGAAACATCTCCAGCAATTTGGGAGAGGGCGTACCATGGCATATCAGATCCACAGTATAAAGAGCGCTTTCAAGATCTTTGCCTACAAAATTTTTTAATGCCGCAACCTGGCACGGCAGGCCGATAAAAAGCACTTTTTTCCCGTTTTTCAGCTTATCTTTTACCGCTTTATAGGAGCCGGAGGGGTCGCTTTTTACATATTTGGAACCTGCAAATTTTTTAACATCATCAACGGTTTCGGCAAATTCAAAAGTAAATTTACCGTCTTTCAAAGCACAGCTGCATACCGAACCGCCGGATGTTATAAAAGCTTTGGAAATTGCAGAAGCGAAACCACCGGAAGAGCTTTTTTGCCGCTGCACGGGATCTGCGCACCAGCCCTGCACCCACTTTTGGGGCATTTCGGCTTTTGCCGGATGGTTGTGCGGGCAAACACGATAACAGGAATCGCAGCCTATGCACTTTTGCGGATCTATCACGGCATTATAGGCGGTTAGGTCGTCACGAATCTGTATTGCCCCTTTCGGGCATATATCCTTGCACGCCATGCAACCGGCACATTCATTTATCTTGCATACAGTTTTCATAGAAATACCTTAAATCACTTTATTTTGCGTGCGTTTTCAATATATCCTCAAGCTTTACGCGGGGGAACACTTCAAGCACGCCGCCGCGCGTGGCGTTATACACTTTGATACCGTGGGAATCGGCATATTTTTTGACCTCTTCATAACCCACGATGAGCTTGGGGGTGGCGTATTTTCTTGCACGGTCTTCCACGCCGCTGTCCACAAAATGCTCTTTTTCACCGAGATAGGTGCAGTCCGTACCTAAAAGATAAATTTCCTTAAAGCCCATATAAACGGCAAGTTCTATGCAGGAATAAGCAATGGAATAGCCGTCATAGACTATGTCATATGCGTCATCGCTGAATTCGGCATAATACTTTTGCTTTAAAATATCATAAGAATGATACTTCGTATCCGTTGGAAATTCGACCCATTCTTTTTCACGCCTGAACTTGGACGGCACATTATCGCTTATAAATACGGGAACCTCTTTATGCGCCCGAATAACGCCTTCCAGCTTTTCAAACACCATATCATCCTGCACGGCATAATACGTGGGACGCCAATCCGTTTGACCGTAAAGCTTGCAGATGGAGTTCATGCTGATCGTATATTCATTCTTAAGGCTTTCAATATCTTCCATGGTAAGCGACGGGCCGGTTGCTATAATAAAGCATCTTTCACCGCTGTGAATATTTTTATATGCCAAAAGTTTTTTGTATTTTTTGCCGCCCACGCCCCTACTTCTTAAAAATCTTTTTGTATTAACAACTGCGCCCTGAAGCGAAAACTGAACGTATCTGTAGGCACGATACAAACGGTTAAAAGCCCCGTTATGATCAGAAAGCTCGCGTAGCGAATTATGGATTTTTTGCTTTATTGAACTCATATACAGCACCAAATGACTTTCTTTTACACCGCTTTGTATTTTCTTTTCCAAATAATAAAGATGATTTTGGCGGGAACAATGCAGGCAAGAGCAAGCGCCTTATGCGGCACGTTTTTGAACAAACGCGCCTGCTTTTCGCCCGCAAATTCGCCGTAGATAAAATATTGCAGCATGGATTTTACCTTGTGCTTCATATCCACATCTGCGCCAAGAAATGCCAGTGCCCTCTCAACGCAGCCCCTCGGAGAACGAATATTGTGCCTGCGCCTGTTGCGCGTAAGCCCGTCATCAAGATAAGCCGAAATATAAATGGCCTTGTTGAAAAAGCGCATTTTATACTTGCCGGAAAGCTTTACCAAAACCGTATCCTCGCCCAAAAACTTTTCACCGGGGAACTCAGGAAATGGAAACTCACGCAGTTTTTCCGTAAACCAAACCTCTGCCATATCGCCGTCCAGCCCGCCGTTTACACGGCATGCACAATAGGTGGAAAGCATACCGTCCTGCGGCACGGGGCCGCACATATATTCAGAGCTGTCCGGCTTTCGACGCAAAAAGCTGAAGCCGCACAAATCCCTATCCGCGCCGTAAAGACTGTATTTTTCATAGATAACAGCAATGGCGTCGTCCGTTAAAGAATCGTCGCTGTCCACGATAAAAACAAGCGCGGTCAAAATCCTGTTCAAGGCAAAGTTCAGCGCCGTGTGCTTGCCGCCGTTTTCTTTATAGTAATACTTGATCTCAAAATCCGCCTTTGTTGCACACTGCCGCACAAAATCGGCGGTGCCGTCCGTACTGCCGTCATCAACGACTACCCAGGAAAAATCCTTAACGCTTTGGCGGCACAGTGACGCAAACAGGCTGTGAAGTTCCTTTTCCCTGTTATAAGCGGGGGTTAAAACGGTTAGCGTTTTCATATCACTTACCGCCGAGCTGACTTTTTATATCGGCGTCCACGATCTCCTCGCCGCTTGTGCCTACAAGCGCTTTTTTGGATTTTTCGGACAGGCCGTCATTTACCACGGCGTTTTTATCGCAGGTGGAGAGCGTATCCAGCTCTTCCTTGGTCACTTTGCCGTCCCTGTAATCACGCACGATGGGCAATTCATACATACTGTATTTCTTATCTTTGAAAAAGCGCAGGAATTTATGCTTGACGACCCATGCGGCGGGCACCCATATATATTTATGCATTGCCGGAGAAACGGAGCCGATCATCCAGCAGTTTCTGTTGCACGCGCGCACCTTTTTACGCACGGCGTCTGCCTGTTCGCAGTTCCAGAGCGCGTCCCAGCTCTGCTCGTTCAAGTTGCCCATTACCTCTTTTTCCTTTGTGCCGTTGCACGGCATTACATCACCGTAAGGGTCTATAAAGAACGTATCAAACGCCATATCGCAGGGCAGCAGGCGCTTTTGACCGTATATGTAATTGATGAGCCCGTGGTTGAAATAGGCGCGGAACCACTTTTTGGGACTGTTGCTTTTAAGCAGCTCATTTATAAGATCCTCAAAATTCTGCGCCACCATGGGGCGATCTTTTATGATATTGTTTGACTCCACAAAATAAAAGGAATTATGCAGCGAAGCGGTTGCGAATTCCATATCAAGCTCATTTGAAAGCTTATAGAGCGGAACAAGATCCTGCGCATTCGCGTCCTGCACCGTCATGCCGAAGCCCACATCCGGGTGCTTCATCTCAACCAGCTTTTTCAGGGTGGTATAACCGCGGTTAAATCCGTCATCCAGCCCGCGGATCTTGTTATTCGTTTCTTCCAGACCCTCTATGGAGATGCGTATGCCCACATTCGGGAACTCCCTGCACAGATCAATGATCCTGTCTGTAAAAAAGCCGTTCGTGGAGATCACGATCCTGTCGCTCTTTTTATACAGTTCGCGGATTATATCCTTTAGATCTGTTCTGATAAACGGCTCTCCGCCGGTTATGTTCGTAAAATACATAGGCGGCAGCTTTTTGATCGTTTCAAGGCTGATCTCCTCATCCGGCGAAGAGGGGCGCTTGTACCTGCTGCACATATTGCACCTTGCGTTGCAGCGGTAAGTTACGATTACCGTGCCGTTTAATTTTTTTGCCATTTTATTTACCTTCTTATTTCTGCCCTATTCCGCAAAAACGGCATCAGGCATAGATTTCAAGCAGTTTTTCGCAATACGCGGAAAGCGTGTTGAACTTTTTGCCAAAGCACGCCGCATTCATTTCGGCGGCAAGCTGTTTATTATTTAAGAGCATATTAATTTTATCCGTAAAATCCTTTACGTTGCCCGGTTCAAACAGAAATCCTGTTTTTCCGTCATCAATAAGCTCCGGTATGCCGCCTATATCCGCGCCGACAACGGGCGTGCCGTAAGATATGCTTTCCATAACGGAAAAGGGGCAGTTTTCATACCATATGCTGGGATAGACCGAGCAGGCGGCCTTTCGGATAAGCGCTTCCAGTTCCGCCCCCGATTTAAAGCCGATATTTTTTATGTGCGGGCATTCGTTCAGCTCGTCTTCAAGCGGGCCTGTGCCGGCGCACACAAAATCGATATCTTTTGCGGCTATGATGGTCTCCATGCCCTTCTCTTTGCTGAATCTGCCGAAAAAGAGCGCATAAGCTTCTTTTTGGACATCTTCTTTTTTTACGGGGTCAATGAAATTGTGCAGAACCACGGTCTTGCCGTTAAAAGCCGGGTTCAGCTTCATTTTTGACTGCATAAACGCCGTGGGGCAAATGACCGTATCTATATTGGAATAGACATTTTTCAGCTTCCAAAAATACCCCTCCGCCGCGCCGATCACGCTTTTCAGGCGTGAGGAATGTATACAGGAATTTTTAAAACAGTTTTTGAAATCCCCGCCGGCGCATTTTTCACACACATCGCCGTTTGGCGTCATCATCATATGATTGGGGCAAACAAGCTGGTAATCGTGCGCCGTATACACCAATTTTACCCTTTTGCCGGATTCCTTTTCATATTTTTTTACGGCAAGGATAACGCTTGGCGTAAGCTGATAGTTGAAGTTATTAAGATGAACGGCGTCCGGCTGAAAATCCTTTAAAACGGCAAGCATTTTCTTTTTCGCGTCTGCCGAATAGATGGTTTTAACGGGATAGCTGAGCTTTGAGAACAGCGAACCGGAATGAAAATCCATATCTTTCGTATACAGATTCAAAGCATTGCCGACTTCCCTGCCGCTGTGCTCCATGCCGAAATACTGCACTTCATGCCCGAGGCTTTGAAGCTGACGGCCTATTTTAAAAATATAGGTTTCCGAACCGCCGTTCGGGTAAAGAAATTTATTTACGATCAGAATCTTCAATAGGCTCACCCAAGTAAAGCGCAAGCGTTTTATCTGCAGTGCTCTGCCAGCTAAAATGGGAAAGCACATGCTCCGCCGCGCCGCTTTTATATTTTTGAACTATATCTTTGTGATTCAGAAGATATACAAGCTTTTGCCGTAAGTCTTCCGTATCGCTCTTTTTAAAATACACGGCATTTTCGCCGCAGACCTCCGTACATTCTTTTATATCCGAAGTGAGGCAGCAATTTGAATAGCTCATAGCCTCAAGCAGGCTGATGGGCATGCCTTCAAGATCGCTGGGCAAAACGTAGATATAAGCATTTGAGTAAAGTTCCTCAAGCACTGCGCCCTGCACAAAATCCGTAAAAATAATATTTTTACCCTTTGCGCTTTCTTTAAGCGAATCAAAATAATCCGCCGAATGGCTGGAGCCGCCGGCGATCACGAGCGGCATATCCGTATCTGTTTTCGCGTATGCGTCTATCAGATAGCTTATACCCTTTTCCGGAACGATCCTGCCGAGGTAAAGGATATAGCCGTCCTTTTGCAAGCCGTATTTATCTGTGATCTCAGAGGCTTCACGTATCTTCGGCGGATTGACGCCGTTGGGGATATAAACCGTCTTTCTGCCGTAGTCGCGTTCAAAGTAATCCTGCACGCCGCGGGAAAGAACGATGATCTCATCCGCGCATTTTGCGGCAACCTTTTCGCCGAATTTAAGATATTTCGTTGCAAAGCCGCCCCATTTGGAACGCTGCCAGTCAAGCCCGTGGATCGTTACAACGGTGCGCATACCGAAAAGCTTGGTCAAAAAGCACATGGCGGCAGGGCCCTCTGCATGGAAATGCACAACGTCATACCTGCCGAAAAGGGATCTTAACGCGGCAAAAAAGCTGTAGACTACTGCATTGAGCGTTTTTGACTGCGGCGTGGGAACGGTTATCAGCCTTATATTATCTTCAAGCGGCATATCCTCACTTTTAAATGCACTGCCGGAAACGTGGGAACCGCTTCTGTTATAAACATCCACTCTGTGGCCGCGCTGCGCCATAAGGCGAGACAGCTCATACACCACGATCTCTACGCCGCCCTCTCTTGAGGGAATCCTTTTATGCCCTATAACGGCGATTTTAAGAGGTCTTTTACTGTTCATTCCGCGCCGCTCCCTTTCAGTACGACCGCCACGGTCTTGAACAAGATTTTAAAATCAAGCCACATGCTCCAATTATCTATGTATTCACAATCCAGTTTTACAACATCTTCAAAATTTGTGATTGCAGAGCGCCCGCTGACCTGCCACATACCCGTTATTCCGGGGCGCATGGAAAGGCGGCGCTTATGGTGGCTTTCGTACTGTGAAAATTCATCCAACGTGGGCGGCCGTGTGCCCACAAGGCTCATATCGCCCTTTAATACGTTCCAAAACTGCGGGAGCTCGTCTATACTTGTTTTCCTGATAAATTTGCCCACCTTGGTTATGCGCGGGTCATCGTCCATTTTAAACATGAACCCGTTCATCCGGTTCTTTTCCATAAGCTCCTTTTTCCGCTCCTCGGCGTCAACATACATGGAACGGAGCTTGTATATATTGAACACCCTGCCGTTTTTACCCACACGCGCCTGCTTAAAAATAAGTGGGCCGGGGGATTCAATAAGCAGCGGGATAGCAACGATCAGAATGACCGGAAGTGAAACGATACTCCCTACAAGGCCGCCGATTATATCGATCAGCCGCTTGATCAGCGTAGCAGATATAGAGAGCTGGCGTGCCGCCGTGAGCGTGGCGGTTGGCCTACCGGCAACCATCGTGCATTCAACGTTGTCAAATTCGCTTTCGTCTACCAGCTTTTCAAGCGTGGGCAGATTGATGTGAACAATGATACCCATGCTTTCGATTTCCTCTGCAAGGGAAGCCATCTCTCTCTCATATTTAAACGGCACGTTGATATATACCTCATCAAGCGATTCACCGCGTACCCAATCAATAACGCTGCGCATATCCGCAACGACCGGAATATCGCATATATACCTTGCGGTACGGGTGCCTGCCGCGACCGCCGCGCCGCCGCTTTTTGCAGGCCGGGAAAGATCATCGCCGTCAATAATGGCAATGCCTTTTATATGCCTTGTCCAGTCCATCTGCAGCTGGGAAACAAAATCCTCCGCCCTGTCCTCTACCGTTATCACGCCTGCAAGGCTGACCAGACCGGATTTTGAAAACCGGCGTATAAGGATACGTTTTGTTATATACCTGTTTACACACGAGATCAGCACAAACAGCGTAAGAGAGATTACAAACATATATCTTCCGTTAACGAACTCGCTTCTGGTCAAAACAAGCGCAACGGACAGCGTCATATAAGTTAAAAAGCAGTTTCTCAAAACGGCAACGAATTCCCTTATTCTGTTTCTTTTAGACAGATCCAGCGAAACCGAGAAACCGAAGAAAATAACGCTGAAAGACAGAAACAGGGATATAACATACATCCACGCCTGATCTTTTGAATACGTGGGGATTTTATTTAAAGCCGCGCACAGCACAAACGCGATTACATTTGCAATAATCAGTGATGAAAGGTCCACTATAAATTCCACAAACAGCTGAGCAGCCTTTCTTTTATACATAATACTCGCAACCCTTTAATTATTTTTGCCGCAAAACGCCTTTAAAGCGCGAAAACGAAAAGAAGCCGAAGCAAACCGCTTTAGCCGATTTGGATTTACGGCTTATTTATAACCGTAGCCGTAACCGTAACCGTAGGAATACTTATACTTGTAATCATACTTTTTGTAGTATGAATAGTAATGGCCCCTGCCGGTGGTAACGTCGTTAAGAATAAAGCCTAAAATGTTGCCTCCTATATTATTCAGGTTTGAAACGGACGCCTTAACATCCGCAATGTCAGTAGCATCCGCCTTTACGATAAGAATATAGCCGGTGGTTTTCTGCGCAAAAACAGTTGCGTCCGTAACAAGATTTACGGGCGGCGTATCAATAAACACGCAGTCATAATGCTCTTTAACAAATTCCAGCAGCTTATCCATTCTCGAAGAAGAGATAAGCTCCGCCGGGTTCGGAGGGATCTTGCCGCCGGTCAAAACGGAAAGATTTTCTATGCCTGTTTTGGATACGGTGATGCTGTTATCGGTAAGCCCGGCAAGGATCTCCGAAAGGCCGTTTTTGACCGGTATGGAAAACATACGGTGGATCGTGGGATTTCTCATATCGCCGTCTATAATAAGCGTCTTTTTGCCCATCTGCGCAAAAGAGATAGCAAGATTTATGCTGTTTATGGTCTTGCCGTTGTTTGCCGTTGGGCTGGTAACGACGAATACGGGGCATTTTTCGCCTTTTTGCATAAACAAAAGATTCGTTCTGATAGCCGAATAAGCTTCTTTGACAACGAACGGAGATTCCTGATTCAATATTTTTTTTGGATCCTCTCTTGAAAACGCTTTTGTTTTTTGAGAGGCGTTTTTGTTTTTCTTAAAAATGTTCATCCTGCAGCACCTCCTTATTTCCTGCCGTTTTGCTCACCGGGCTTGTCCGAAGCCGCGTCCGAAGCCTTGGCGGGAGCGGGCATGATTCTCGGAATGGCGCCGATAACGGGAATATCGCTGAATTCCCTTACAAGGTCTGATTCTTCCGTTACCGTTGTGTTAAACAACTCTCTGATAAAGAAGATCAGGAAGAAAACGGCAAAGCCGACAATGGCCCCTATAAGAATATTCAATTTAAAATCCGGAGATGACGGAGAAGTGGGCACCTTAGCATAATCAATAACGCTGACGCCGCCGGCTTTTATCATATCAACGATAGCGTCCGGGGCGACATCGGCTATGGCGTTTGCAATATCCGCCGCAAGCGCAGGGACCGTGCTTGTTACCGTTACCTCAAATATCTCCGTTTCATTGATCTGCGAGCAGGAGATCATGGAGCGAAGCTGCGCCGCAGTCAGATCAAGGCCGAGATTTGCCGCCACCTCTTCAAGCACGGAATCGCTTTCCAGCACAACTATGTATGTGTTTACAAGCTGCTGAGACGCGGAAAGCTCTCCCGAACCGATGGAAGAATCCGTGCTGACTCTGTCCGTATTACTGTAAACATAAAGCCGGCAGGACGAGGCATATGTGGGTGTAATAAAAAATTCCGTTATACAGCCGGCAAGCACGGCAGTTATCAAAGTTCCCAAAATGATGAAGAGAACTTTCTTTTTAAGCATGGAAAAGATTTTTCTTAAATCTATTTCTATTTCTTTTTGATCGTTCACTGCATACCCTCCGTAAGCGATTCGCTTTAGCGTTATTTTAAATATAATAATTTTAATTACTATAATTATTATATATAGGCTAATTATACCACATTGTTGCAGCCTAATCAACTTAAAAAGAGAAATATAAAAAGAAAAGATGCCAAGATTCGCTCGGCATCTTTGTATAAATTACATAAATATTACTTACTGCAAGCCATTAAAACTGCAAAATAATAACTAAATTTCATAATCTACGGCAACCGAAGAAACACAGTTCGCATGCATATACGGCTTAACAAAGGAGCAGTGATATTCGTCACGCTGATACGCTTCTAAATCCGCTTTCGTTTCCAGCGTTACCTGAAGAATGATATCATAGCTCCTGGCAGAGCCAAGAAAATCCGTGCCCACCTCTATGGCCTTCATAACGGGCACTTTGCCTTTCATGGAAAGCAGCCTTTGCGCCGCCGCCTCTTTTGCCGCGGGGCTTGTGTCTTTGAGCTTAAAACAAACAATATGCTTTATCATGATCATACCTCCAAAAAACAAATATAAAAATAACGGTATTCGCATACCGAACACCGTTATTAAACTTATTTTGCAATATCGCTTACCCTGGATTCACGGATAATATTGACCTTGATCTGGCCCGGATATTCAAGTTCGTTTTCAATCTTTTTAGCGATCTCACGGGCGATATAAGGCATCTTATCATCCGAAACCGTTTCGGGACTTACCATTACGCGCACTTCTCTGCCCGCCTGAATGGCGTATGCGCTTTTAACGCCGGGGAAGCTTTTTGAGATCTCTTCAAGCTGTTGAAGGCGTTTGATGTAATTTTCAATATTTTCACGCCTTGCACCCGGTCTGGACGCCGATACCGCGTCCGCCGCCTGAACAAGGCAGGCAACGACCGTCTTACACTCAACATCGCCGTGGTGCGCCTGGATCGCGTGAACGACCTCTTCGCTTTCCTTGTATTTGCGCGCATATTCAACGCCGAGGGCAATATGCGAGCCTTCCATTTCATGGTCAAGCGCCTTGCCGATATCGTGCAAAAGACCTGCGCGGCGCGCAAGCTTTTCATTTGCGCCGAGTTCGGCTGCCATAAGGCCTGCGATATAGCTGACCTCCAGGCTGTGCTTAAGCACATTCTGACCATAGGATGTACGGTATTTTAACTTGCCGAGCAGCTTGACCAGCTCGGGATGTACCTGACCGCAGTTTGCGGCAAGGACGGCCTTTTCGCCCTCCTGTTTGATAATGGCGTTGACCTCGCGCGTGGATTTCTCAAACATCTCTTCAATCTTGGTGGGATGGATACGCCCGTCCTGAATAAGACGTTCAAGCGTGAGCCTTGCGATCTCTCTCCTTACCGGGTCAAACGAGCTTATCGTGATCGCCTCCGGGGTATCGTCGATGATCAGCTCAACACCCGTGATCGTTTCAATAGAGCGTATGTTTCTGCCCTCGCGGCCGATGATCCTGCCCTTCATATCGTCATTCGGCAGGGCTACAACGGAAACGGTGGTCTCCGCCGTGTGGTCCGCGGCGCAGCGCTGAATTGCAGTACCGATTATCTCTCTTGCAATAATCTCGCTCTGATCGCGCGTCATCTGCTCATATTCAAGGATCTTTTTGCTCTTTTCGGTATCAAGCTCCTCTTCAAGCGACGCAAGAAGATGCTTTTTGGCTTCCTCCTGCGAAAGGCCCGAAATTTTTTCCAGCATATCAAACTGGCTTTTCTTGATGCTATCGATTTCAAGTAATTTGTCGTCCGCTTCCTTGAGCTTCTGGCTCAGGGTCTCATTTTTCTCTTCGATCGAATCCGCTCTTTTATCAAGGTATTCTTCCCTTTGATTCAGGCGGTTTTCAAGCTTTTGCACTTCGCTTCTTCTTTCACGGATCTCTTTATCCGCGTCAGAACGAAGCTTATGGATCTCGTCTTTAGCTTCAATAAGGCTGGTCTTTTTTGCAGTTTCCGCCTCCTGCAAGGCGTCGTTAATGATCTTGGTTGCTTCCTGCGTGGCGGAGCCGATCTCTTTTTCATTTGCCTTTTGCTTGAAGACCGAGCCTGCAACGAAGCCTATCACTGCAAAAACAACAGCGCACACAACCGCTATAATAACGGCAACGGTTATACTCATCATAATCAATAGCACCTCCTTCTGTTCATAGTTTTAATCCAATATCATCAGAAAAGGTACAGTTTAAATATCATCCTGAAAAATTCGGAGATAATACTACATAAACTACATAAGCACTATATAAACTTTATATAGTTCATAACAAATATAATACACCTATATGTTGTAGTTGTCAAGGCTTTGCTTTTTTGCCGGCGCAAATCGGGGCGCAAGGAACGTGCCCAAAAGGCGCATTTGCCGCGGCGCAGCGTGCTTTACGGCTTTTCAAACGGGTGTTGACAAGAAAAAATTTAATGTTATAATATAGATAAATAAAAACGCTTTGATGGGGATAAGACTGCGGTTTAAGCTGTTTCAGAGAGCGCCCGGCTGCTGAAAAAGGCGCACAGCCGCCCGTAAGCCACCGCCCCGGAGTGCCGCCAATACCGGCCGTTTGCCCGCGTTAAGGGCTGAATGAGAGGCACTTTTGTGCAATTCAGGTGGAACCGTGGATATTTATTCACCCTGTGCTTACCGCGCGGGGTGTTTTTTATTTAATGCCGCCGCAGACGGATCAAAATTTTACGGAGGGAAAACTATGAAGATCACGCTTAAAGACGGTACGGTTAAGGAATATTCCGCAGCAATGACCGCCGCAGACGTGGCAAAAGACATTTCAATGGGGCTTTACAGAAACGCCTGCTGCTGCAAGATCAACGGAGAGGTCAAAGACCTGCGCACCGTAATGGACGGCGACTGCGCGCTGGAGATCCTGACCTTTGACGATGAGGACGGCAAAAAGGCCTTTAATCACACGGCTTCACACATTATGGCGCAGGCCGTTAAAAGGCTTTATCCCGAGGCAAAGCTTACGATCGGCCCTGCCATTCACGACGGCTTTTACTATGATTTTGACGTTGAAACGCCCTTCTCGCCAGAGGATCTTGAAAAGATAGAAGCTGAGATGAAGAAGATCGTGAAAGAAGGATTTGCGCTTGAAAGATTTGAGCTTGCGCCGGACGAGGCAATTAAGCTTATGCAGGAAAAGGGCGAGCCCTACAAGGTTGAACTGATCGAAGAGCACGCCGGAAAGGGCGAAAACATCAGCTTTTACAAGCAGGGCGAATTCACCGAGCTTTGCGCCGGCCCGCACCTTGCGGACGTAAAACCCGTAAAAGCTTTCAAGCTGACAAACTGCACGGGCGCTTATTGGCGCGGCGACGCCAAAAACAAGATGCTCTGCCGCGTTTACGGCACGGCATTCCCGAAGGCTTCCATGCTGGAGGAGCACCTTGCCATGCTGGAGGAGGCAAAAAAGCGCGACCACAGAAAGATAGGCAAGGAACTGGAGCTGTTTACGATCATGGAGGAGGGACCCGGTTTCCCGTTCTTCCTGCCCAAGGGAATGGAGCTTAAAAACACGCTGATCGATTACTGGCGCGAGATTCACCGCAAGGCGGGCTACTATGAGATCCAGACCCCGATGATACTCAACCGCGCGCTGTGGGAAAGGAGCGGCCACTGGGATCACTATAAGCAGAATATGTATACCACCGTTATTGACGACGAGGACTACGCGATCAAACCCATGAACTGCCCCGGCGGCATACTGGTTTACAAAACAAAGATGCACTCCTATAAGGACCTGCCGCTCAGAATGGGCGAATTGGGTCTTGTGCACCGCCATGAGCTTTCCGGCGCGCTGCACGGGCTTATGCGCGTAAGGTGCTTTACGCAGGACGACGCGCACATCTTTATGACGCGCGAACAGATAAAAGACGAGATCAAGGGCGTTGTTAAGCTTATCGACAAGGTCTACAACACTTTCGGCTTTGAATACCATATTGAGCTTTCAACAAAGCCTGAGGATTCCATGGGCAGCGAAGAGGACTGGGAGATTGCGACCGACGCTTTACGCGATGCGGTAACGGAGCTTGGCTACGATTTTGAAGTGAACGAGGGCGACGGCGCATTCTACGGACCGAAGCTTGATTTTCATCTTACGGACTGTCTTGGCAGAACATGGCAGTGCGGCACGATACAGCTTGACTTCCAGCTGCCGGAAAGATTTGAGCTTGAATACACGGGCGCGGACGGCGCAAAGCACAGACCCATCATGATACACCGCGTTGTATTCGGCAGCATTGAAAGATTTATCGGTATCCTCACCGAGCATTTTGCCGGTGCGTTCCCGACATGGCTTGCGCCCGTTCAGGTAAAGCTTTTGCCGATAGCAGACAGGCACTTCAGCTATTTGGCCGCCGTTAAGGAACGCCTTGAAAGGCACGGCATCCGCTGCGAGATAGACGACCGTTCCGAAAAGATCGGTTTCAAGATCCGCGCCGCGCAGCTTGAAAAGGTTCCGTATATGCTTGTTGCGGGAGACAAGGATATTGAAAACAACACCGTTTCCGTGCGCGCAAGAAAGGGCGGCGAGCAGGGCGCGTGCAGCCTTGACGACTTTATTGAGCAGATCAAAAAGGAGATCAAGACCAAGGCGCTTTAATTTTAAAACATTTGTATATATTAACAAAAATGCCGGGTGCTTAAAAGCATCCGGCTTGATTTTTTTGTATAATTTTACAGAAATTTCTTTATTTTTCGACAGTAATGATTGCGCCGCTGTATTTCTCAAAAAAAGTGTTGAGCGCCTGCTCGTAAAGCGCGCTGTTATGGTAGTAGCTTCTGGCGTGGACCGCGCCCTCAACGGCAAGCAGCTCCTTTTCCGCGCCGCAGGCATCGTACAATTCTTTTTCCATATAAAACGGCACGAAATCATCTTTTGTGCCGTGGATAAAAAGCACCGGCGCCCGGGAATTTTTAACATGCTCTATGGGTGCGGCGCCCTTGAATGAATAGTGCGCAAAGAGCCTGCACAGCAGATCACAGATATGCAGTATCGGAAACGCGGGCAGATGAAATGAAGTTTTGAGCTGATATGCAAACTCCGCCCAGGCGCTTGTATAAGAACAGTCTGCAATGATTCCCCTAACATCCCCGTTCCCGATCTTATCACTCATCATAAGCACGGTAGCCGCGCCCATGGAAACGCCCATAAGAAAAACGCTTAAATTCGGAAAACGCTTTTTTGCATAATCAAGCCACAGCAAAGTATCCGCCGATTCATGCGTACCGTAGCCCATAAAGCTTCCGCCGCTTATGCCGCATCCGCGGTGCTCCGGCATCAGCACGGTAAAGCCCTTGTTATAGAAATAATCCGCTTCAAAGGCAAATTCGCCGAGTCCGGAACTCCTTGCGCCGTGGCAGGCGACCAGCAGGATCCCGTTGCTTTTTTCCGGAACCAGCAGCTTGGCGCGCAAAGCGCAGCCGGCGGAATCGAGCTCCAATTCTTCAAGCGGAAGCGTTTTGAAATGCGCTTCTGCGGCAAGCGCCTCTTTTTCATACCGGTTCGGCCCGTCGTTACCTGCAACAAGGGAATACAGGAATTTAGGTATAGGTATCGTTTTCAGCGAAATAAGCTGGTTTAAAATTACGGCGCAGGCGGCAAAAAGCAGGAATAAAAGCGCCGCGGCAACACAAAGTATAATGATAAAGGCTTTCATTTTCTTTTACATGCAAAGACGTTCCAGCCGTTTGCGTTGCGGTGTTCTATAATATCAAAGCCGTTTTTTTCAAAGCACGCCTCTACTTCGTCTTTTCTTGAATCTATGATGCCGCCGGTGATAAACACGCCGTTTTCCTTAAGAAACGGCGCCGCCTGCGGAGTGAACTTCATGATAACGTCAGCCACTATGTTGGCTATAACGATATTGTATCTGCCGCTTACGTTTTCTGAAAGATCGCCGCTTACGGCATCAAAAACCGGCGGTTTAAAACCGTTTTCTGCCGCGTTTGCCAGCGCCGTTTTGACGGCAAGCTTATCAATATCAACGCCGAAAGCGCTTTTTGCCCCCAGCAGGAGCGCGGCAATAGAAAGGATCCCGCTGCCGCAGCCGACATCCAGCACTGCAGCTTCATCTTTAACATAATCCTCCAGCATCTCAAGGCAAAGGCGCGTGGTGGGATGGCTGCCCGTACCGAATGCAAGACCCGGTTCAAGGGTGAGCACAGTTCTGCCGTTCGTATTATCTACCTGCTCCCATTTGGGCTTTATCAGCAGCCTGTTGCCGACGGGCACCGCGTGCCAGTATTTTTTCCAGTTATTAATCCAATCCTCTGTTTTGCATTCGTCCGTTTCGATTTTATATTCTATCCCCTGCGCGCTCAATCGGTCCTCAAGGAAAGAAACTGCCTCCGCCGGATTCTCCTCAGGGCTTATATAAATATGTATAATTCCCTTTGAACGGTCTTTGCTCAGAAGCTCTGACGATATAAGATCCACATGCGCAATTTCAAGCGTTTCATTTACAACATCGGAATAATCCTCTATATAAATGCCGTAAGGCACCGTCATATTGGCGATATCAGCCGCCGTTTCAATATCGGCAGCCGGCACGCTGACCTTGATCTCCGCCCAATCCTGCTGTGTAAAATCAGCCATAATCCTTTCCTCCGTCAATCCTCAAGCTTAACGATATGCTCCGTGCCTGAAAGGCCGTGGTTATAGAGCTTTCTGTTTTCGAGCGACCATTGCCTGTCTGAAAACTTGCCGGGCTCCACCTTTGCCGTTGCGCTGTGAAATTCAAAGATCTGCGCGTCAAGCGTGTCCAGGGCAGAGAGGATCTGCGCTTCAAGGAACATGGGGCGAACGGGCGAACCGAATTCCGGAACGCCGTGGTGGCTGAGTATCATATGCTCTATGAGCTGCGCCTTTTCCTGCGGCACGCCGAGGCGCTTTGCCGCTTCATCCACCCACACGGCGCCCTCAACAAGATGCCCTATAAGCTCGCCCCCTGCCGAATAGCCGTTTACAAGGCCGGTTTTTGAAAATGTGAATTCCCATGTTTTGGCAACATCGTGCAGGATCGCGCCGGAGAGCAGCAGCTCCCTGTTGATATTCGGATAGATCTTGCAGATCTCCTCCGCCATTCGCACGATCGAGACCGTGTGCAGCATAAGGCCGCCGAGCATTGCGTGGTGGAGCCGAAACGCCGCCGGGCAGGTAACCAGGATATCCTTTTTGCTTTCCATGATATCCGTAACAAGCTTTTTAAGATCAGCGTCATTAAAGGCGGCAACTCTTTTCATAAGCATATCGTAGATCTGCCTGCCGCCCACGGCGGACGCGGGCACAAGATCAGCAAGGTTGTAATCATCCGACGGCACGGCGGGGCGTATCTGCGTGATTCTGAACTGATCGCGCCCGTTATACTGTTCAATACTGCCGCGCACCTTAACAACGCTCTCTTCCTCAAACGCCTCTCCGCTGAAATCCCAGAGCTTAGCAGACATCTCGCCATCCTTATCCCCAAGCATAAGATCAAGATAGGAAGAGCCGTTTTTTGCCTTTTTTACCTCGCATTTTTTTATGAGCACAAAGCCTTCCGAAAGTCCGTTTTGAAGCTGTGTAAAATTCATAAAGCATACCTCTGTTTAACGAATGATGAATTCATTATATACTAATTTTAAATTTTAATCAATTAAAAAGGCGGAATTGTTATATTTGCCGTAGTGTTCTTGACAAAATTTAATTTGGTTGATAAACTATGTTATATATAATTTACTATAATAGGCGTATTCTAAAGACGATCTGCTTGGGGGCAATAAATTGAGCTTCGATAATTTATGCATGAACTGCTTTGAAAGACTTACAGACGGCAGCATCTGCCGCAAATGCGGCTTTGATAACGATTCACCCGCCGACATGCTGTTTCTGCCGCGGAAAACCCTGCTTGCAAACAGATATGTGGTAGGCAAGGATATATCGCAGGAGAGCGACGCCGTTACCTATATGGGATACGATACCGAACGCGAGGCGCAGGTAACCATACGCGAGCTTATACCGAAGGGCATTGCAAACAGGCTTGAGGGCAATCCGGACGTGCATATACGCGAAAGGTACAGAAAGAATTTTGAGGAATACAAAAAATCCTTTTCCCGCCTTTGGAAAACGCTGAAAGGGCTGAACGCGCTTTCCGCCGTTATACCCGTCATTGACGTGTTTGAGGAAAATGAGACCGTTTATGCCGTTTGCGAATATATGGCAACGGTTTCGCTAAGGGATTTTCTGATAAGAAATGAAAACAACAATATCCCGTGGGACAGGGCAAGGCTCATGTTCATGCCCGTGCTCACAACGCTTGAACGCCTGCACGAGGAAGGCATTATCCACGGCGGCATCAACCCGGAAAATCTTGTGTTGTGCGGGGACGGCAAAGTGCGCCTGGCGGGCTTTTGCATAAGCGAATGCAACACGGCAAGCGGCGAGCTTGAATTCAACGAGCACGAGGGCTATACGGCGCTGGAGCAATATGACAATAATCACAAGATCTGCCCGGCAACCGATATTTACGCATTTTCCGCGTGTATATACAGAGCGCTTGTAGGCACAAACCCGCCGAGTGCGCTTTCAAGGGAAACGAACGACCGCCTTATGATCCCGAACAGGATTGCAGAGACCATCCCGGCATACGTTATCAAGGCGCTCGGCGCGGGCCTTCAGATCTACCCGGAAAGAAGAATACAGAACGTTTACGATTACAGAGAGCTTTTGAATGCGGCGCCCTCCGTAGTTGCCAAGGCGGCGGACATACAGGCCGTGGAGGAACGCGAACACGAGGACGAGCCGGAAGAAAAGCCGGCGCCGGCGCGCGAACAGAAGCCGCAAGCCGCAAAGAAAAAGCTTGGCAAACCACAGATCGCAGCGATCATTATAGCTGTTATTGCCGTAATTGCGGTTGCCGTCTATATCTTCGGCTTTTCCGGGCTGATCGGCACGGAAGAGCCTGCAACCGAACCCGTCACCCTGCAACAGGTCACCGTACCTGATTTCAGCTCCGTGGGCTACACCGAATCCGATATCAGAAACAGCGGATCCTGGAACGAGCAATTTAAGATAACCTTTGAATACGCCTATTCCCCGGATTATGAAGCGGGCATTGTATTCCAGCAGAGCGTTGCCGCCGGTGAACAGGTGCAGCAGGGCAGCGCGATCGTGCTAACCGTAAGCCGCGGCACCCAAATGGCGGATGTACCTGATGTGGGCGGACTGACCGAAGAAGAAGCCAGAGCTCAGCTTGAGGAACAGGGCTTTAAGGTTGAAGTGGTCTATTCGTATAACGACGGCTCCTACACAGCGGGAGAGGTGAAAAGTAGCGGCGGCATAGCGCCGGAGGAAGGCACTTCGGTTCCGGTCGGCGAAACGATCATCATCCAGGTCTATGGTGAAGTAGAAACCACGACCGCCCCTCCGGAAACGACTATCGCTTCCAATGCAACGTCATCTGATTAAATATGCAAAAATTTCTTCATTCCGTATCCCTCAGCATAGAAGATGTTTTTGAACGCTATTTGCTTGCGGCGCTGATCATCACTGCCGCGGGCGTTGCGCTCATGGTGCTTGGCATTACGATAGCGGCAAGGGCGCGCGGCAAAAGCATAAAGAACGAGCTTTCACATAGCAGATATGCAATATGCGCTTCAGGCGCGCTGCTGCTGTATATATCCGTTATTTTCAACGCCGCCGTTTTCACACGGCTTTCACAGCCCGAGCAGGATCCCTTTGCAAAGGTGTGGGGCGGCTGGGGCATCACAGACCAAACGTATTATTACGAGCTTTCTTCCATTTTCAACGTCATAATCTTCCTGCCCCTTTGCACGCTATTGTTTTTATTTTTTAAAACGGCGCTGCAAAAGGACCCGGATATAAAAAAACTGACGGCGATCGGCGCCGGAACCGGTTTTTTGATAAGCTGCATGATCGAGGGGCTTCAGATCATTTTGAGAGCCGGCACCTTTCAGGTCTCCGACCTGTTTTACAACACCTTGGGAGCGGTGCTCGGCATATTTGTGTTTATCGCGCTCAAAAAGGCAGCAGAATCCCCCGCGTTCAAACGCGCGGTCAAAAAACGAAAAAAAACGAACAGATAAAAAGCTGTAAAAGAGCACCGTTAAACGGTGCTCTTTTTTTGCGGAAAATATCAAAATTGCTTGGTTTTATAATGAATCATAAATAAAATCACAGCATAAATTGCCGGCGATGTTTTTTTAAGCTACACTTAGATCATAAAGATTTAAGGGGGAATTCTTATGAAACACGCAGATATCGTAAGCAAAATGAGCCTTGAGCAAAAGGCAAAATTTGTTTCCGGCTATGATTACTGGCATCTTGAGGAGGCGCCGGAGCTGGGCCTGCCGGGGATCATGAT
>OIXS01000538.1_pt1 | contig 23052 bp, 22 predicted proteins | sample 1587841 | NCBI WGS metagenome assembly OIXS01 (sample SAMN03283254) | human gut metagenome | biome: human-associated habitat; material: feces | host: Homo sapiens | place: USA | collected 2013
CACATCTGCCGTCTCAAAAGCAAAAATCCATCCACCCCGCCGTCATTTTCAGTGCCGCGCAGTTTTAAGCGGGCTGATTTTTGGGCGGGCAAGGCATAAAATCGCAGGTATACTGCCGTATACCGAGATTTTTAACGCAGTACGCACGGGAATCAGCCGCTTAAAACCATATTGTGTTCGGCTCCCGGCAGCTTATAGTTTTATCCTGCGCTATGCCGCGCAGAGTTTATAAGGATTAAGAATAGTTTAGTCTGAGAAAGGTAGTGAATTGAATGAAAAGAACATTTCAGCCCAAAAAGAGGCACGCAAAGATGGAGCACGGCTTCAGAAAAAGAATGTCCACCAAAAACGGCAGAAAGGTGCTTGCGCGCCGCCGCGCCAAGGGCAGAAAGCAGCTTTCTTACTGATCACGGTAAGGCTGCACAGTTTGAACGGCTGTTTTAAGGGAATGGTGTTGTGAAGATCATAGCCTTAAATCAAAACAAGGATTTCCGCCGCCTGTATTACAGGGGCAAAAGCAGCGCCGGTAAAACGCTTGTTACGTATGTTATGAAAAGCAGGCGGAATGAAACAAGAGTTGGTATCACAAGCAGCAAAAAAATAGGCAAGGCGCATCAGAGGAACAGAGCGCGCCGCGTGATAAGAGCGGCATACGCCGAGCTTGCCGGGCGCATCTCGGGAAATTATGATATTGTGTTCGTTGCCCGCAGCGCAACCTGTAATGTTAAGATGCAGGCCGTATTGCGGGATATGGAAAAACAGCTTGCCGGGCTTGGTGTTATAAAATGAAAAGCATAATCAAAAAGGCGCTTATTTTTTTGATAAAAACCTATCAGCTTACCATTAGCCCGCGTTTTTCTCACGGTTCCTGCAGATATTACCCCACCTGTTCGCAGTATGCCATAGAGGCAATAGAGATTCACGGTGTTTTCAAGGGCTGCCTGCTTGCTACGAGGCGCATTTTGCGCTGCAACCCGCTTTTTAAGGGCGGGTACGATCCCGTTCCCCCAAAAAAGAATAAAAATGAGGAAAAATAATGTTTGATTTTACAGTAAACGCCGTTACGATGGCAATGAGCGCAGAGGGCACAAGCATTTTCAGACCGCTCTATTGGTTGTTCGGCAAATGTATGGAATTTCTGCTCAGCGCGCTGAGCAACGAATATTTCATAGCCATAATCATCTTTACGGTCGTTACGCGCCTTATACTGCTGCCGGTAAACCTGCACCAGCAGAAAACGACTGCCAAAACGGCACGGCTTACTCCTAAAATTCAAAAGATCCAAAAGAAATATCCCGATCCCAAGGACAAGAATAAAATGAACCAGGAAATGCAGGATCTTTATCAGCGCGAGGGGCATAACCCCATGCAGATGGGCTGCGGCCCCATGATATTCCAGCTTGTTTTCCTTATGGGTATCGTTGGTATCATTTACTATCCGCTGTCCTATATCATCGGGATAAGCAACATCGGCGATTATACAGATTCCCTAACTGCATTTTTGGAAGAGGTTGGCTATTCGGGCAATTACCTTCAGCTTGGTATTCTTGAAAACTGGGTGGCTTATAAGGATCAGCTCATATCCCAGATGCCGGAGCTGTTTACGGCAGAGCGTGTTGCCGCGATCGACGCTTTTAGGGACGGTATGTACCTCGGCGGGCTGGATATGACGGCAATTCCGCACTGGAAAGACGGCGAGATCGTTCTTATACCGATCTTTTCGCTTATCACTTCGCTTGCGTCAACGGTTATCTCCATGCTGATACAGAAGAAAACGAATCCGGCAATGCAGCAGCAGACCGCCAGCATGATCATCATGATGCTCATGATGCCGTTTTTCTCTTTCTACATCGCGTTTAAGGTGCCGGCTGCCGTAGGTTTTTACTGGATCATATCAAATGTTGTTGCCATGCTGCAACAGCTCTTTATCGCAAAATTCTTCCCGCCCAAAAAGAGCCAGGCCAAGCTTATGGTTGAAAACACCATTTACCGCCGCTCAAGGGAAGAGAATCTAAAGAAAACAAAAGCGTGAAAACAGGCTCTGACTTATTGAAGCATATATGACCCTGTTTGCGCAGATCGCTTTTTATACGTTTAACCGGAGGACTTTATGATATACGAGTACATCGGCACGGGCAAGACCCGGGAGGCGGCTGCCAAGGCCGCTGTTGACGGGCTTATGGCAAAGCTTGCGGCAGCCGGCGTAAAAAGGCCGAACACCGCTGAGCTCCACGAGGAAGTTATTGCCCTGCCCAAAAAGAAATTTTTCGGGCTTTTAGGCTCGAGCGACGCCGAAGTCAAGGTTTCTTATGACGACGGCAAAAAGGAAAAGAAGCCGGCTCCCAGAAAGCAGGCGCAAAAGCCGCAGCAAAGGGCGGAAAGAGCGCCCCAGAGAAAGGAAGAGGCTAAGGCCGCAAAGCCGCAGCGCAAGGCGCCGGCTGCAGAACGTCCCCAAAGGGAGGACGAGGTCGTTTTAACGGAAAAGGATATTGATATGAACGCCGCGATCTCCTATCTTAAGACCATGATAGACGGGCTTAAGGTGGAGAACGCACAGGTTACCGGCGAGGTAAAGGACGGCGTTCTGGAGCTTATCGTTAACTGCAATGACTACGGCATCATTATCGGCAGACGCGGCGAAACGCTGGATTCCCTGCAATATCTGACCGGGCTTGCCGTCAAAAAGGCGTGCGGCAAATACATAAGGGTTGCCATCAATGTGGGCGACTACCGTGAAAAGAGAAACGAAACGCTGAAAAATATTGCCCGCAAGCATGCGGATTATGTTTTGAGGACGGGCAGAAGATATACCTTTGAGCCTATGAATCCTTATGAAAGGCGTATCATCCACACCACCGTGCAGGAGATCGAGGGTGTTGAATCCATGTCCGTAGGCATGGGGCAGGACAGAAAAGTCGTTCTTCAGCCGGAGGGCGGCGTCAAGTACCGCCAGGGCGGTTCGGCAGGCAGAAGAGGTTATTCGAGCGGCAGACCCGCCGCCAAAAAATCTGCTCCGCTCCCCAAGGATTTTACCAAATTCGGCAAGATCGAGGTTGAAAAGGACAGCGAATAAACTAAGGATAAAAGGCGGGACACCCCGCCTTTTGTTTATTTTAAGAGGGTGAATCTATGGCCAAGACCATTGCCGCCGTTTCCACGGGAAACGCTGCGGGCGGTATAGGCGTTATCAGAATAAGCGGCGATACGGCAATAGAAACCGCCGCGCGTGTTTTTGCCGCTGCGGACGGCGTTTCGCTTACGGAAGTGGGCGGCTACCGCGCGAAGTTCGGCAGGATCATAAGCAGGGGCGAGCCGATTGATGATGCCGTTGCGCTCGTTTTCCGCGCGCCGAAGAGCTATACGGGTGAAGATGTTGTGGAACTTTCCGTTCACGGCGGACTTTTTATCGTGCAGAAAACGCTGGAGGCGGTCTATGACGCGGGCGCCCTGCCGGCAGAACCCGGCGAATTTACCAAAAGGGCGTTTTTGAACGGTAAAATGGATCTTGCCCAGGCGGAGGGCGTTGCGAATATGATCTCCGCAAACGGCGAAGCGGCGGCGAAAGCGTCTATGAATCTGATAGACGGCGCGCTCAGCCGAAAGATAGGCGCCGTGCTGCAAAGCCTGCTGGACAGCTCTGCCCTTATGGGTGCGTGGGTGGATTATCCCGATGAGGAGATCCCTGAACTGCAGCACGAAGAGCTGGAAAAAACGCTGGAAGATGCAAGAACGCAGCTTTCTGCCCTTATTTCTCAATATGACTGCGGCGTTGTGATGACCGAGGGGATTGATACGGTTATTGCCGGAAAGCCGAACGCGGGCAAATCCACGCTGATGAATTTGCTTTCCGGGCGTGAAAAGAGCATCGTTACGGAGATAGAAGGCACTACAAGGGATATCGTGGAGGGCAGTGTGCGCCTTGGCGATATCGTACTCCACCTGAGCGATACCGCCGGAATACGCGAGGGCGAAGACAAGGTTGAAAAGATCGGCATAGAGCGCACGCTCCAAAGGATAGAAACGGCGGGGCTGATCATTGCCGTGTTTGACGTGAGCCGCCCGCCGGATGAAAATGACAGAAAGCTTATAAAAAAATGCCTCGGAAAAAAGGCGCTTGCCGTTGTAAATAAAATTGACCTTACGGCAGATGCGCATATAGACGAGGTGGACGCCGCCTTTGAGAAAGTCATTTATATTTCTGCCAAGGACGATCATTACCTGGACTGTGTGCGTGATGCGGTCTATTCCCTATTGGGCGCGGCTGATTTTAATTCGAATGCGCCCATGCTTGCAAACGCAAGGCAGAAGCAGTGCTGCAAAGCCGCGCTGGGTTTTGTAGACGAAGCGCTTGAGGCGCTGCGGGCGGGCATGACCTTTGACGCGGTAAACGTTATGATAGACAGCGCTGCGGACGAACTTTTGACTTTGACCGGCAGGAAAGCCACGGTTGAGGTCGTAAACAATATATTCAGTAAATTTTGTGTGGGAAAATAAAGTATGGAGTATTTTGCCGATAATTATGATGTTGCGGTCATAGGCGCCGGGCACGCGGGTATAGAGGCGGGGCTTGCCGCCGCGAGGCTCGGATGCAGGACTGCTGTTTTTACGATAAATCTTGACTGGATCGGGAATATGCCCTGCAACCCCTCTATAGGCGGCACCTCAAAGGGCCACCTTGTAAGGGAGATAGACGCGCTCGGCGGCGAGATGGGCAAAGCTGCCGATAAGTATACGCTGCAGAGCCGTATGCTCAATCTGGGCAAAGGGCCGGCGGTCCATTCCCTGCGCGCGCAGATAGACAGGCGCGAATATTCCAAGGGAATGAAGCATATTCTTGAAATGCAGGACAATCTGGATGTCCGCCAGGCGGAGATAACGGAGCTCACCGGGACGGAGGACGGGCTGTGGCGCCTTGTTACAAAGCTTCAGGCAGTTTACACCGCAAAGTGCGTTGTGATCGCGACCGGCACGTTTTTAGGCGGGCGCGTATATATAGGGGATGTTTCTTATTCCAGCGGGCCGGACGGCATGTTCCCGGCAAACGAGCTTTCCGCCGCGCTCTACAGGCTGAATATTCCGCTGCGCAGATTTAAAACAGGAACCCCCAGCCGCGTGAACAGGCGCAGCGTTGATTTTTCAAAGACCGAGATACAGCCCGGCGACGAGCACACCGTGCCGTTCAGTTTTGAAACGGAAAAAGCGCCGCAAAACAAGGTGTGCTGCTATATCACCTATACAAATCAGGAAACCAAAGACGTTATCCTTGCAAACCTTGACCGTTCCCCGCTTTACAGCGGCAGGATAGAGGGCGTCGGCCCGCGTTATTGCCCAAGCTTTGAGGACAAGGTTGTAAGATTTTCCGATAAGGAGCGTCACCAGCTGTTTATAGAGCCGTGCGGGCTTGAAACGGAGGAGATGTATTTACAGGGGCTTTCGTCCTCCCTTCCCGAGGATGTGCAGCTTGCTTTTATCCATACGATTCCCGGGCTTGAGCATGCGCAGGTGATGCGAACGGCATACGCAATAGAGTATGACTGCGTTGACCCCACCGCGCTGAAAGCAAGCCTTGAATTCAACGATTTGCCCGGCCTTTTCGGCGCGGGGCAGTTCAACGGCTCCAGCGGCTACGAGGAGGCGGCTGCGCAGGGATTGGTCGCCGGCATAAATGCGGCAAGAAAAGCGCAGGGCAAGGAACCCGTCATTCTTGACCGCGGCGGTTCCTACATAGGTACGCTGATCGACGATCTGGTCACAAAGGGCTGCACCGATCCTTACAGAATGATGACGAGCCGCAGCGAATACCGCCTTGTACTCAGGCAGGATAACGCCGATCTGCGCCTCACCCCGCTCGGGCACGAGATCGGGCTGATCAGCGAGGAACGCTATGCGGCTTTTTTGAAAAAGAAAGAACAGATCGCGCTCGAAAAGCGTCGAATAGAGGAAACTTCCGTACCTGTTTCAGATGAACTGCAAACAATTTTGAAAAAATGTAATACAACCCCTTTAAAAAAGGGTTGTAAAATGTTAGAATTATTAAAGAGGCCGCAGGTTACATATAAAGACTTGGAAAGTGTGGACGTTAACAGGCCGGATTACCCGGCTGAAGTCTTTGAACAGGTAGAGATCTCCGTGAAGTACGAGGGATATATAGCACGCCAGGAGCAGCAGATCAAAGAGATGCGCCGCATAGAGCGCAAAAAGATACCGACTGATCTGGATTATTCCGCGCTGAAGGGGCTGAGGCTCGAGGCGGTTGAGAAGCTTTCCAAAATACGGCCCGAAAATCTTGGGCAGGCAAGCCGTATAAGCGGCGTAAACCCGGCGGATATTGCCGCGCTCAACATAATTCTGGAGGCGTTATGAACGGGGAAAGAGTAATCGGGTATGCAAAAGAGATCGGGATCACGCTTGATCCGATCGCACTGGACAGATTTGAACTGCTTGAACAGCGGCTTCTGCGCTGGAACGAGCATATCAATCTGACAGCGATAACTGAGGAGGACGAGATCGCGGTTAAGCATTTTGCGGATTCACTTTCCGTTTTTGCCGCGGTGAATATTCCGGACGGCGCCAAGGTCATAGACGTTGGCAGCGGCGCCGGCTTTCCCGGCCTGCCCATGCTTATCGCAAATCCGCAGCTGGATATGACGTTCCTTGATTCGGTTGGCAAAAAGCTCGGCTTTATAAAAGACGTTCTGCGCCTTTGCGGGCTGCTGGGCGAAACCGTCCATGCAAGGGCGGAGGACATTGCGCATGACGGCAATTACAGAGAACAGTTTGATTTTGCCGTGAGCCGCGCCGTTGCCCCGCTGAATATTCTTGCGGAATATTGCCTGCCGCTTGTAAAGGTGGGCGGCACGCTTATCGCCATGAAAGGCGCGGAGGACGAGGCGGAGCTTGGCGCAAACGCCGTATGGACGCTCGGCGGCAGGATCGAGCAGGTTGTTTATCACAAACTGCCCAATGGCGATGCGAGAAATCTTGTGCTGATAAAAAAGTTATCGCAAACCCCGGCAAAATTCCCCAGAAAAGCCAAGAAAATCACAACCAAGCCGTTGTAAAAACGGTGTAATATGTAGAAAAGGAAAGGATCATCCCGACGGATAATCCTTTCCTTTTTTCACAAATTGTGGTATAGTTAATTTCAGAAAGAGAACTGTTAAGGGGAGTTTTAAGGAGTGTGGCGAATGCCCGAGGAAGTTCAAAGGATAGCAACGGAAAAGCTGCTGCCGAATCCTTATCAGCCCCGAAAGCAGTTTAAAAGCGAGGAGCTTTTGAGCCTTGCGGAATCTATAAAGGAAAACGGAATTTTACAGCCCCTGCTTGCACGCAGGATAAACAACAGCGATTATTATGAGATCATCGCGGGCGAGCGCAGGCTCAGAGCGGCGATCCTTGCAAATCTTGCAACCGTCCCCTGCCTGATCGTTGACTGCGATTATGAGGAATCCGCCGTTTATTCCGTTATTGAAAACATACAGCGCTCCGATCTCAGCTTTTTCGAAGAGGCGCAGGCGATCAACCAGATGCAGAACCATTTTGGTTTAACGCAGGAGCAGATCGCAAAACGCCTTGGTAAAAGCCAAAGCGCGCTTTCCAATAAGCTGCGGCTGCTGAAGCTGCCTGCCGATGTGCGCTACTTTATTGAAAAAGAAGGCTTAACGGAACGGCATGCGCGAGCACTTTTAAGGCTGGAAAGCGAAAAGCAGATCTGGACAGCTCTCAATCTTATTAAAGAAAAAGGGCTTAACGTATCGCAGACGGAGGCTTATGTGGACTCTGTTGTAAATAAAGCGGTCAAGCCTCATAAAAACAATATAGTAAAGATATTTAAAGATGTCAGAATTTTTGTGAATACCGTCAACAAAGCGATCAATACAATGAAAGAAGCGGGTATCCCCGCCGAATCTAATAAAACGGAAACGGACGAGTATATTGAATTTCTTGTCCGCATTCCTAAAAATCCGCAAAAGACGGCTCCCGATAAGCCGCCTGCGGATGCAAATACCGCTTAAAACGGGAAACCGTTTTAACATATTCTCCTCTTTTCATCACGTGGAATGGCCTGCCGGCAACGGTGGGCCATTCTGCGTTTATATACATATTATATTTAAGTCAGCCGATAAATATTCCTCTTGTGTTTCATGTGAAACAGCGGCACAAGATGTAGTTTTCCATTGAAACAATGTTATAATTATAATAATTGTTGAAAACCATGTTTAAACTGTTTAAAATATACGCTTTTTACGCATATTGAAACAAGAGCGGATTTTATGGGAATAATTATAAATAGTATAGATTTTCATTATATAATGAAATAAGCATTGTATGAATTGCCGTGCAGATCGCATTTTCAAAATTTTATGATATTTGGTTCCCTGCCCGGCTTGGATTAACTTTTTTAGCTTTCGATTATTGTTTCATGTGAAACATCTACATCTTGTATTCAAAAATTTGTGAGCCACAATTTTAGAAAAATAATTGACTTGTTTCACGTGAAACTTTTTGCTTTGATATTGATTGCACCGAGCGGTTATAGTATAATAGTTCTGTAAATCTCTGCGCAGCGAACGCTGCGGAAAGGCGCTGTACTATGGGAAAAACGATTGCTATCTTTAATCAGAAAGGCGGAGTCGGTAAAACGACCACCTGCGTTAACCTTGCCGCCGCACTCGGAAACAAAGGCAAAAAAACGCTGCTTGTTGATGTGGATCCGCAAGGCAACAGTACAAGCGGCGTCGGCATAGACAAGACTGATATTGAATATTCAACTTATGACATTCTAATCAATAAGGTGCCGGCGCGCGGAATCATGCTTGAAACGGGTTTTAAAAACCTGTTTTTACTGCCTGCCAATATGAATCTTGCCGGCGCAGAGCTTGAACTTGCAGAGAGCGAGCAACGTTTCCATGCTTTGAAGAAAGCGATCTCCCCACTCACCGTGGATTTTGATTTTATTATCATCGATTGCCCGCCGAGCTTGGGGCTTTTGAGTCTGAACGCGCTTACGGCTTCGGATACGCTGATCGTTCCTTTACAGTGTGAATATTACGCGCTTGAGGGGCTCAGCCAGCTTTTGAGCACCGTTCGCACGGTAAAACAGCATTATAATGAACATCTGGAGCTTGAGGGCGTTGTTTACACGATGTATGACAGCCGCTTACGGCTGAATCAGCAGGTCATTGACGAGGTAAATAAATATTTTCCGAACAAGGCGTACAAAACGATGATACCGCGCAGTGTTAAGCTTGCGGAGGCGCCGAGCTTCGGCAAACCTGTTATTTACTATGAAAAATACTGTAAGGCGTCTTTTGCATACAAACGCCTTGCAGATGAGATCATAAAGGCACAATAAGGTATAATAATCCATTAAAATGTTTATGATAAAGGAGGGGCATTATGGCAAAAAAAATGAGCGGACTCGGAAAAGGTCTTGGTGCGCTTATGCTGGAAAATGCAACAGATGAAATGCTTGCGCAGAACGAGCTTGACCTGAATGAGATCGTTCCGAACCGCGACCAGCCGCGAAAGACCTTTGATGAGGCATCCATAGAGGAGCTTGCGCAGAGTATAAAGCAGCACGGCGTGCTGCAGCCGCTGCTGGTGCGCCCGATACCGTCCGGCGGGTACCAGCTTGTTGCAGGCGAACGCAGATGGCGCGCGTGCCGCATTGCCGGCTTACCAAAGGTTCCCGTTGTTATTAAAGAGCTGACGGATACGGAAACGATGGAGATCGCCATCATCGAAAATCTGCAGCGTGAGGATCTGAACCCGATCGAAGAAGCGGAGGGATTGCAGGCGCTGATCGATAAATGCGGTTATACGCAGGAGGAAGTCGCAACCAGCGTTGGCAAATCCCGCCCGGCTATTGCAAACAGTCTGCGCCTTTTGAGGCTGCCGCCCGAGGTGCGGGAGATGACGAAAAACGCAGAGATCTCCGCCGGCCACGCAAGAGCGCTGCTGGCGTTTGATAACGACGCTATGATGTTGGAAGCGGCTAAAAACATTGTTTCAAATAAAATGACGGTGCGCGATGTGGAACGCCTTGCCAAGATCAAGGAAACAACCGAACCGCGCCGCCGCAGGGCACGCAGAAGGGACAGCTTTTACGATGAGGTGGAGCTTTCGCTTTCGGAGGCCACGGGCAGAAAAGTAAAGGTATACACCGGCAGAAACGGCGGCACGATAGAGCTGGAATTTTTTGACCGGAAAGATCTAAAAGAACTTGCAAATAAGTTAGGAGAATAAATATGCTTGATATAAGATTCGTCAGGGAAAACCCCGATACAGTTAAGGAAAACATTAAAAAGAAATTTCAGGACGAAAAATTGCCGCTTGTAGACAAGGTAATCGCGCTTGATGAGGAAAAGCGCGCCGTTCAAAAAAGGGCGGACGAGCTTCGCGCCAACCGAAACAAGCTGTCCAAAGAGATCGGCAATCTTATGGCGCAAGGCAAAAAAGAAGAGGGAATGGCGCTGCGCGAGCAGGTAAAGGCGCAGGCTGAGGAGCTGGAGGCGCTTTCCAAAAAAGAGGGAGAGCTTGCGGAAAAAGTGACCGAGATCATGATGGTCATTCCCAATATCATTGATGAATCCGTGCCCATAGGCAGGGACGACAGCGAAAACGTGGAGATAGAAAAATACGGCGAGCCGGTCGTGCCGGATTACGAGATCCCTTACCACACGCAGATCATGGAAAGCTTCGGCGGCATAGATCTTGACGCCGCAGGCAGAGTGGCGGGCAACGGCTTCTATTATCTTATGGGCGATATTGCAAGGCTGCATTCCGCCGTGCTGTCCTACGCGCGTGATTTTATGATAAACAAGGGCTTTACCTATTGCATTCCGCCGTATATGATCCGCTCCGCGGTTGTAAACGGTGTTATGAGCTTTGCGGAGATGGACGCCATGATGTATAAGATTGAGGGCGAGGATCTTTACCTGATCGGCACTTCCGAGCACTCCATGATCGGCAAATTTATAGATACGATCACGCCGGAGAGCGAGATGCCGCAAACACTTACCTCCTATTCGCCCTGCTTCAGAAAGGAAAAGGGCGCGCACGGCATCGAGGAGCGCGGCGTTTACCGTATCCACCAGTTTGAAAAGCAGGAGATGATCGTCGTCTGCAAACCGGAGGATTCAAAAATGTGGTTTGACAGGCTTTGGTCCTACACCGTGGAGCTGTTCCGCACGCTGGATATCCCGGTCCGCACGCTGGAATGCTGCTCCGGCGACCTTGCGGATCTCAAGGTAAAATCCATTGATGTTGAAGCATGGTCCCCGCGCCAGAAAAAATATTTTGAGGTCGGCTCCTGCTCCAATCTGACGGACGCGCAGGCGCGCCGCCTTAAGATCAGAATAAAGGGCGAAAACGGCACCTATCTTGCCCATACGCTCAACAATACCGTTGTTGCTCCTCCGAGGATGCTGATCGCGTTTCTTGAAAACAATCTGCAGGCGGACGGCAGCGTGCTGATCCCGAAAGCGCTTCAGCCCTACATGGGCGGCACCGAAAAGCTTGTGCCGAAAAAATAATAAAAATAAGCATAAATCCACAAAAAACGCCCTGCGCAGGAAACGTACTCCTGCTCAGGGCGCTGTTTTTTGCTGCTGCGCGTGTTTTTAAAGCCGTAAAACGGCGCATGTACTTATTTTGTGCGCGCGGAGGTCTTGTTTTCTTCGGTGATCTCGATCGGCTTGTTGCAGGCAAGCCAGGTCATGCGTTCAAACGCCGTCTGCCCGCCGTGGCCCGTTTCGGTGCCGCCGTGGTCCGTACTTATGATAATGAGCCAGTCCTCCTCGGCATAGGTGCTGCGGCTGCCAGTACGGCAACGGCTCTGTAAAACACCTTTTTTGTTCTCAAAATCTACCCTCTCTTAAAAAATTGGGAATAAAAATATAAAACATCCCTGATTTTATTATATAAAAATATAGCAGCTTTTAAATGCAAAAATCGGGAAAAAAGTAAATGTTTATCAGAAATTATGACTGCAATTTCCAATTAAGCGTTTTTCCGGCTGCACATTGTCAAAAATAAGAAAAATATTCAGAAAAAGTATTGACAAAATATGAACTTAGCGTTATAACTGCATTAATATATGCGCCGGCAGCGGCGCACGGCATGAATTTGATCGATCCGCGGGGTAGATTAAGTGAGTAACGACATTCCAAAAAAGAAAAAATTTCATTTATCATCTTTTCAGATCATAATCTTGGGCTTCGCAGGCGTTATTTTGCTGGGGAGCCTTTTGCTTTGCCTGCCGATCTCAACCAGCAGCGGCGAATGGGCGTCCTATCTTGACGCGCTGTTTACCGCAACCACCTCCGTTTGCGTAACGGGGCTTGTTACGCAGGATACGGGTACATACTGGTCCCTCTTCGGGCAGATCGTGATCCTGATCCTCATTCAGATCGGCGGCATGGGGGTTATGACGGTTGCCATCATGCTTGGTCTTATGGCGCGGCGCAGGCGCTTCAGCCTCATGCAGCGCAGCACCTTGCAGGAGGCGATCGGCGGCCCGAGCCTGGGCAGCATCATAAAGCTTACCAAGTTTATCATTACCGTTACGGCGGCAACGGAGATCGCGGGCGCTGTCTGTATGTTCCCGGTGTTTAACCGGGAATTCGGCGTGCTCAAAAGCATATGGTATTCGGTGTTCCATTCCGTTTCGGCGTTTTGCAACGCGGGTATAGACCTCATGGGTTCAAAGGAGCAGTTTTCCTCGCTCACTTCCTATTATGACAACCCGGTTATAAACCTTGTCATCTGCTTTCTGATCTTCTTCGGCGGTATCGGTTTCATGACTTGGGACGATATGCACAGAAACGGCATACGGTTTAAAAAATACCGCCTGCAAAGCAAGATCGCGCTTGTTACAACGGCGTTTCTGGTCATCGTTCCCGCAGTGTATTTCTATATCTTTGAATTCTCGCGCGCCCCATGGGACGGGTTTACGGCGGGCGAAAAGGTGCTCGCCTCCATATTCCAGACCGTAACGCCCAGAACGGCAGGCTTCAACACCGTTGATCTGAATGCCATGACACAGGTCAGCCAGCTTGTTATGGTCATTCTTATGCTCATAGGCGGCTCGCCCGGTTCAACGGCGGGCGGTATGAAGACCACCACTGCCGCTATCGTGATCTCCTCCATGCTTTCCGTTTTTAAGCGCAAGGGCGACGCGGAAGCGTTTCGCAGAAGAGTCAGCCAGGACAGCGTGCGCAATGCCTCTGCGGTTATGGCGATGTACCTTGTGCTGTTCCTGCTCGGCAGTATGTTCATCTCGCAGATTGAGGATCTGCCGATCCTGACCTGTTTTTATGAAACGGCTTCGGCAATCGGCACCGTTGGTCTTAGCCTCGGCATCACGCCGCATCTTACGGCGGTGTCAAAGATCATACTGATACTGCTTATGTATTTCGGCAGGGTGGGCGGACTCACGCTAATCTTTGCCGCGGTCAACAATAATTCAAAGAAATATGTGAAATTCCCGCAGGAAAACGTAAATGTGGGCTAAAATATACGGAAAAGGATTTTTGCTATGAAAACGATTTTACTTATAGGCGCAGGCCAGTTCGGCGTACATCTTGCAAAGAAGCTCAATGAGCTGGGGCATGAGATCATGGCCGTTGATTCAAAGGAGGAAAGGGTGGATCAGATCCTGCCTTACTGCACAAGCGCGCAGATCGGGGACGCCTCCTCCTCGGAATTTCTGGAAACGCTCGGTATTGATGAATATGACGTCTGCTTTATTACGATCGGCGATAATTTCCAGGATTCTCTGGAAACCACTTCTCTCGTCAAGGAGCTCGGCGGCAAGCTGGTCGTTGCCAGGGCTTCAAACGATGTGCATGCCAAATTCCTGCTCAGAAACGGCGCGGATCAGATCTTTTACCCCGAAAAGCAGGTTGCGGACTGGGCGGCGATCAAGTGCAGCTCTGAGCATATCCTTGATTTCATGGAGCTCGGCGGCAACTTTGCGCTGTTTGAGGTCGATGTGCCGGATCAGTGGGTCGGCAGAACGATCGGCGAGCTGGATATCCGCCGCCGCCATCATATCAATATCATCGGCAAAAAGCAAAACGGAATGCTGGATATCACCCTTTCGCCCGAAACCGTGTTCAATGAGGGAGAGACTATACTTGTTCTCGGCACCAAAAAGGATTTTTATAAGACCTTTAAGGTTTGATCTGTGCAGGCAACAGAAAACGCCGCTTAAACTCAGTGTTTAAGCGGCGTTTTTCATCTTATTTAAACAGCTTTTCATACTGTTCAAATTCTTTTTTATTGTAAAAATATTCGCGTTTTTTGCCAGCAATGCCAAGGTCCTGCCACCATTCGTCCTTCAGCTTGTCAAAAAGCTTTTGGTGCGTAGGCTCCGCCAGTGTGTTGAGGTTCCAAAGCGAAAAATGCAGCGCGTAGTTTATAAAATCCTTTTCGCACTCCTCATAAATGCCCTCGTCCTTTAGCCTTTGGCGCAGCGCGCAAAGGGCGTTGTAAAAGCAATCCCATGATTTTTCGCGGGTGTTGGAGAGCGAGCTTTTGTTGTTTCTGCGCTGGTGCGCAAGGATCTTGCCTTTTTCAACATAGGCAATGCGCTTTGCAATAGCCACTGCGGAAAAAACAAACAGCATATCGTTGCTCGTGCGCTGTTCCTGAAACCACAGATCGTTTTTAAGCACCCATTCGCGGTTGAAAAGCTTATCCCACGCCCAGCCCACAAAGACTTTGAATACGTTATCCGTCATGGAGCGCCTGTTAAACGGCTGGTAGGGCGGCAGCTCCGCGTATCTTACGACCCACGAAACGGCGTTATAGCGGTCTTCGTCTTCAAGATACTGGTCTGAATTAAAAACCACGAAATCGGCGTTTGTTTCCTCCGCCTTGTTATATGCCGCCTCCAGCATTTCTTTTTCAAAAAAATCATCTGAATCCAAAAAAGAAAGGTATTTGCCGCGCGCCCTGCGCAGGCCGTTGTTCCTTGCCGCGCCGGCTCCGGCGTTCTCCTGCTGCACGGGAATGAAACGGCTGTCTTTTGCCGCAAATTCCTTAACGATATCAAACGAGGAATCGGTGGAGCCGTCGTCCACGCAGATGATTTCAATCTCTTTCAGCGTCTGGTCCGCAACGCTTTGCAGATTCTGCCTCAGATATTTCTCTACGTTGTAGACAGGGATGATTACGGAAACCTTGATTTCATTTTCTGTCATTTCTGGTATCCCTTTCTTTTTTTATTGATCGCCCTGTATATCTTTTTTGCAAGGCGCTTTAATCTTACCGGCACATACATGATCGCCTTGCCTATGCGGTAGGATTTGGAACGCTTGATCTTATCCAGCTCCGCCTTTACCTGCTTGAAATTGCTGTTCATAACAGACGGGCCGTTGTTCATCGGCATCGCCTTTAATTTGCAGTATACCGCCGGCTGGTTTATAAGCAGATGCAGATTATCCCGTTCGGCGGCGGTAAACAGCTCCTCGTCCATCTCGCCGAGCGCCTTTGCCCGCTTCATCTCTTTTGAAAAGCGCTCCACATAATCGCGCTTGAATTCGTTGGAGATACGCCTTAAAGTGGCAACGCTGTTGTGAAAGCGTTTCAGCGTGTAGTAGGTCTTGAACCTTTCCCATGTTTCGGGGTACTGCATCAGAATATCGCGGATATGATCGTATTCCACGTTGATGCAGTATATCTTCTGCATGTTCCGAACGGAGCTGTTGGGGTTATCACGCCTGTTCATGTAATAAGGCTTGTCTATGATCATGCCGCGCCTTGCAAACGCAAAGGTCTGAAACCAAAAGCCGTTGTCCTGAAAAGAAGCGCCGGGCGTCTCGTTGTGGCGGATATTGTATTCATCAAGAAATGCCTTTCTGTAGATGCCGCTCCATGTGTTCATGATAAAGCGTATTGCCTCCGGCGTGTGGCTCGGGTCAAACACCTTGTTGTAATACAGGTTTTTGCGGTCCAAATGATTATAGGTCAGGTACATATCGCCCGTTTCGGCACGTTCAAAACGGTAAAAATCCGCCTTCACAAAATCAAGGTCGTTTTCTTTTGCGATCTCATAAAGATCGCCGAACATATTTACGGGCACAAAATCATCCGGCTCCACTATGCCTATATATTCGCCGGTTGCCTTAGACATGCCGATGTTCATGCCTATGCCGTAGCCGCCGTTCTCCTTGTCCACAAGGATGATCCTGCTGTCCTTTTCGGCATATTCTTTAAGAATCGCCAGTGTGCCGTCCGTAGAGCCGTCGTTTATGCAGATGATCTCTATGTCCTTCAGCGTCTGCCTTGTGATGCTCTCCATGCACTCTCTTACATACGGCTCAACATTGTAAGCCGGCACAATTATTGAAACCTTTGCCATATCGCTCCGCCTTTCCTACCCGGGGGGTTGTGTTATTCTGAAAATTCTTCGTCAACCGCCTGCAGCGCCGCGGCGATGACCTTGTCCATATCATAGTATTTGTATTTGCCAAGCCTGCCGCCGAAGATGACGTTTTCTTCCTGCTTTCCGAGCGCCTCGTATTTTTCATACAGGGCGTTGTTTTCGTCATTGTTGATCGGGTAATACGGCTCAATGCCCACCTGCCATTCAGAGGAATATTCCTTTGAGATCACGGTGCCTTCGCCCGCGCCGAATTCAAAATGCTTGTGCTCGATGATCCTGGTGTAAGGCACCTCGCGTTCGGTGTAGTTCACAACGGCGTTGCCCTGGTAATTCTCCGTATCGGGCAGATATTCCGTTTCAAAGCGCACCGTTCTGTATTGCAGCGCGCCGTAGCAGTAGTCAAAATATTCGTCAATATTGCCGGTGTAAACGATCTTCATGCCCGAAAGATCGTGCGCCTTTTTGTAGTCCGCAAAGGCGGTGTTCAAAAGCACGTCCGCCCCGGCCAGCATTTTTTCACAGATCTGCGTGTAGCCGCCCATCGGTATGCCCTGAAAGCGGTCGTTAAAATAATTGTTGTCATATGTGTATCTGACGGGCAGACGGCGGATGATGAACGCCGGCAGCTCGGTGCAGCTTCTGCCCCACTGCTTTTCCGTGTAGCCCTTAACCAGCTTTTCGTAAACGTCCTTTCCTACAAGGGAAAGCGCCTGCTCTTCCAGATTTTTCGGGTTTTCTATGTGGTACTGCGCCTTTTGCGCTTCAATGATCTTTTTTGCCTCGGCAGGTGTTTTGATCCCCCACATTTTTGAAAAGGTGTTCATGTTGAACGGCAGGTTGTAAAGCTCGTCCTTATAGATCGCAACGGGGGAGTTGATATAGTTGTTGAATTCTGCAAACTGATTGATATAGTTCCAGATCTCTTTGCTGCTCGTGTGAAAGATATGCGCGCCGTATTTGTGCACGTTGATGCCGTGCGCGCTTTCGGTGTAGATATTGCCGGCAATATGGTCCCGGCGCTCGATAACCAGGCACTTTTTGCCCCTTTTGGCAGCCTCGTACGCAAAAACGCTGCCGAAAAGCCCGCTGCCAACGATTAAATAATCATATTTTTTACTCATAATCATATCTCCGTTTATAATCTGAACAGCTGCTTTATCACACGCACAAGTATGTTGCCGCTGAGCAGCCTGTAATCTCTTTCTGATTGCCTGTATTTGTAAAGCAAAAACGTATCTGCGTCATATTCCTGTATATGGCGCAGATCCTCCTCCTGCTTTTTGTTGTAGATATATCCCGCCTCTTTGCCGGAAATGCCGAAAAGGGCAAGCGCCTCGTTTTTATATGCGTTATACAGCTGTTTATAGCTTTGCGTGCTTCGTCTGGTTCGCAGGGAATATAAAAATGTATCCAGCGCCTTGTTTGCAAAGCTGCGGCGCACATCGGCATCAAACGTGTTTTCCGCCGTAAGGCGCTCAAATGTTTTTTTGAAAGCCTGCAATACGCACAGGTTGTTTTCTTTTTCAGAGGCTTTCCCCGTAATGCTGTCGGGATTATCCTCTCGGTAAGTTATAAGCGGCGCTGAAACGGTGGCTATTCTTGCTGCATAAAACAGAGCCGTCATAACAAAATAAGCGTCGTTTGCCTGCGGAATCTCCTGAAAATGCAGTGCGTTTTTCTCAATAAAGGAACGCAGAAACATTTTGTTCCAAGGCACATTTGTTGTGAAATTAAAGATATGCGCACCGTTCGTTTCGCGGCTGAAAGGCACCGCGCAGCGTATATTTTTTTTATTTAGGTATATCCTCGTTCGGTATACCCTGCCGCTTTCGTTATCCATCCTTTTGCCGGCGCAAACACAGATATCGGCGCTATGCCGTTCACAGGCAAGATACATTTTTTTAAGAGCGTTTTTGTCAAAAATATCGTCCGCGTCCCAGAAAACAAGATATTTTCCGCGCGCGCTCTCCATTCCGTTGTTCCGCGCTGCTCCGGCAAACCGGTTTTGCTGCCTTTTTATGATGATCCTACTGTCGCGCTTTGCAAATCTTTCAAGGATTTGGGGCGAAGAATCTGTGGAGCCGTCGTCCACGCAGATGATCTCTATATCCCTAAGCGTTTGGGAAATCACGCTTTCAAGCGTCTGCTCCAAATACTTTTGCGCGTTGAAAACGGGTATGATAACGGAAACTTTAATCGTATTTTTTTCCATTTGTTGTCCTTTGCGGCAAAATGCCTTATAAATATAGTATTTACATTATATATTATAACAAAAACACTGTCAATCTTAAACATTTTCTCCGCTTCGCGCGCAGCAGCCGGCGGCATTTTCCCAGCCCGCACGGCGCGGGATTTATTTTTGTTGCCAAGCTCCGCCCTTTATGTTACAATAAAAATGTTAATTTTTGATAAATAAAATATAAAGATTGTAAAGCGGTGAAATTTATGGAAGCTGTAACTCTGTTTAAACAAAAATTTGATACGGTTCAGGAACCGCTGACCGTATACTGCCCTTATCGCATTGCCCCTGTCGGCGCGCATTCCGATTATCAGCACGGGCTGATCTCCGGCTTTGCCATTGATGAGGGCGTAACGCTTGCCTTTTTGCCAACGGATGACGGCGCCGTTAAGCTCTACAGCGCAAATTTTGAGGGCAGCGTGGAATTTTCTGCCTATGAGCTGGCGCAGCGGGCGATGGATTGGGGCGATTTTGCAAAAGCGGCGTTCGTTTCCGTAAAACGCAAGCACCGTATTGAAAAAGGCATGATCGGCGTGATCCACGGCAGTCTGCCCGTCGGCGGGCTTTCGTCCTCCGCGGCGGTGCTGATCTCCTATATCTCCGCCATATGCAAGGTCAATTCCGTTACGCTCACCAAGCCGGAGCTTATAGATTTTGCGCTTTATGCCGAGCATGATTATCTTGAAATGAACGTGGGCAAGATGGACCAGAGCTGCGAGGTGTACTCCAAAAAGGATCACCTGCTTTTCCTGGATACGCTTACGGATGAATATAAGCTGATCCCCCAAAGTGAAAAGATGCCGCCCTATGAATTTGCCGTTATCTTTTCCGGCAAGGAAAGAAAGCTTGCAAACACCGCCTTCAACTCCAGGGTGGACGAGGCGAAAGCCGCTTCCTTTGCCCTCAGGGCGTTTGCCGGCATACCCTACGGCAGTTTTAAGGACAGCTATATGCGAGATGTGCCCAAGGAGATCTTTGACGAGTATAAAAGTAAGATACCGCCCGCATGGCGCAGGCGCGCAGAGCATTTTTACGGTGAATTTTCCCGTGTGCAGCGCGGCGCCAAGGCATGGGAAAACGGCAATATTGCCGAATTCGGCAGGATCATGTTTGAATCCGGCCACTCCTCTATCTATAATTGGGAAACCGGCTCGCCGGAGCTGAAAACGCTTTATGAGATCATGCTGGAATGCGACGGCGTTTACGGCGGCAGGTTCAGCGGCGCGGGCTTTAACGGCTCTTCCATAGCGCTGGTTGACCCTGCAAAAAAAGAGGCGGTCGCCGAATTTTTAAAGGAGCGCTATCTTGCCGTTTATCCGCAGTATAAGGATGATTTTTCCATCCGCTTCGTGCGCACTTCAGACGGCGTGCAGCTTTGAGATAAGGAATAAAAGGAAAGCGGCGGCGCTGTTTTGCCCCGCCCGCAGTGATAAAGAGAGCTATGTTTATAAATGAAATGCAGCAGGAGATCCTGCGTCTGAAAAAAGAAAAAGATATCTGCATACTTGCCCATTCCTACGAGCCGCGCGAGGTTTGCGAGGTTGCCGATTTCACGGGCGATTCCTATGCGCTTTCCGTTAAGGCAAAAAGCGTAAAGAGCAAAACGGTGCTCATGTGCGGCGTGCGCTTTATGGCGGAAACGGTCAAGCTCCTTTCGCCCGATAAGCGCGTGATCCTCTCCCACCCGCAGGCAGGCTGCCCCATGGCGGAGCAGTTTACGCCCGCCGATATCCTTGCGCTGAAAGAAAAATACCCGGGCGCGGCGGTGGCGGCGTATGTGAATACCACGGCGCAGCTCAAAGCCGTGTGCGATGTCTGCGTTACTTCTTCCTGCGCGGTAAAGGTGGTCTCCGCCATGCCGCAAAAGGATATCCTCTTTGTGCCGGATTGCAATTTGGGCGCGTTCGTGGCGGCAAACTGCCCGGATAAAAATATTATACTTATGCCCGGCGGCTGCCCGGAGCATGCGAAGATCACAAAAGCGGACGCGCTGGCGGCAAAGGCGGCGCACCCGAACGCGCTGTTCCTTGTGCACCCGGAATGTAAAGCAGAGGTTACATCGGTTGCGGATTACACAGGCTCTACCGCCGGCATTATGGAATTTGCCAAAAACAGCAGCGCCGGTGCATTTATCATCGGCACGGAAAACAGCATCGTTTCCCATCTGCGGTACGAATGCCCGGAGAAACAGTTTTACCCCGTTTCAAAAGAGCTGATCTGCTCCAATATGCGCCTTACGGATCTGCCGCAGGTCTATGCCTGCGTGGCGGGCAACGGCGGCGAGGAGATCGAGCTTGACGCGGATATTATGAACAAAGCAAGGCGCTGTATAGATAAGATGATCGAATACGGCGGCTGATAAGGATCGTAAAGCTATGAGCAAAAAAGCACTGATTGCAATGAGCGGCGGCGTGGACAGCAGCGTCGCCGCCCTTTTGATGAAAAATGCGGGATATGAATGCGTGGGCGCCATGATGCGCCTTTGGGGCGGCGCAAACGAGCAGGACGAAAAAGACGCCGCTTGCGTTGCCGCGCGCCTGGATATGCCGTTTTATGTTTTTGACCTGCAAAAGCAGTTTAAAGAAAAAGTTATCCGTAAATTTATATCCGTTTATGAATCGGGCGCAACGCCCAACCCGTGCCTGGACTGCAACCGCTATCTGAAATTCGGCGCGCTTTACGAAAAGGCAGCGGAGCTGGGCTGTGATGTGATCGCCACAGGGCATTATGTTACCTGCGTGCGGGAGGGCGGCACAGGCAGATACCTCATTCAAAAGGCGGCCGACCCTGCCAAAGACCAAAGCTATGTGCTGTATTCGCTTTCGCAGGAGATCCTTTCGCACTGCGTGTTTCCGCTCGGCGCGTATACGAAAAGCGAGATTCGGGAGCTTGCGCAGGCAAACGGATTTGTGAATTCCCGCAAAAAGGAAAGTCAGGATATCTGCTTTGTGCCGGACGGCGATTACGCCGCCTTTATCGAACGGGAAACGGGTAAGGTTTACCCGCCGGGCGATTTCGTTACCGTAACGGGCGAAAAGGTGGGCACGCACAGCGGTATCATCCGCTATACGATCGGGCAGCGCAAGGGCCTTGGCGTTTCTTACAAAACGCCGCTATACGTCTGCAAAAAGGATATGAAAAACAACCGCGTCATCTTAACGCAGGGCGCGGAGCTGTTTTCAAAAGAGGTTACGGCAGCGGATATCAACCTCATTGCCGTGCCGAAAATAGAGGGCGAAATGCGTGTGCTTGCCCGCACAAGATATAATATGAAAGAGCAGCCGGCAACCGCTTACCAGCCGGATGATAACACGCTGAAAGTTGTGTTTGATACACCGCAGAGGGCTGCCGCGCCGGGGCAGGCGCTCGTGCTCTACAGCGGCAATACCGTTGTAGGCGGCGGCACCATAATTTAAAACGGAAAGAGCAGTTTGCATATGAGAATGAGAAGAAAGAAAAATCTGGAATCGCGCCTTGCCGGGTGCAGCCGTTATCTGCTGCCCTGCGAAACGGCGGATCTGAATTTTGAAAACGAAAGGGAAAATATCACCCTTTACGATACGGAAAAGATCTTCGGCAACCAAAATCCGCTTGTGCTGGAGATCGGCTGCGGCAAGGGCGCTTTCGCCTGCGAATATGCAAAACGAAACCCGGATAAAAATATTATAGCCGTGGAAAAGGTGGGCAATGTCATTGTTGCCGCGGCGGAGCGCGCGGAAAGGGAAAAGATACCCAACCTGCGCTTTATGAAATGCGCCGCCGAATACCTGCCGCGTTTTATCCCGGCGGGCAGCGTAAGGGAGATCTATCTGAATTTCAGCTGCCCGTTTCCAAAGGCAAAATACGCAAAGCACCGCTTAACGCACCCGCGCTTTCTGGAGATCTATAAAAGGCTTATGGCGCCGGGCGCCGTCATCTGCCAAAAAACGGATAACCCGCGCTTTTTTGAATTTTCCGTAGAAAGCTTTTCGCAGTGCGGCTTTGCGCTTTCAAACGTCAGCTTGGATCTGCACAACAGCGCCTTTGAGGGCAATATAGAAACGGAATATGAAAACCGCTTTTCCTCCCAGGGGCTGCCCATCTACCGCCTTGAAGCGCGGCCGGGGCAAATGTAAACCAAAACAGGCGGCATGTAAACCCCGCTGTAAAGCACGGTTTATGGCATATTTGCGCTTTTTCGTGTTTAATGTAGTTGTAACGAACACGAAAGGAGAAGCGGTATGAAGTATATCAGAGCACTTGCAGTTTTGGTCTTTTACCCCTGCTTTGTAGAAAGATAAGCCATAACAAATCTATGCAGATCAGACTCCCCGGCAAGCCAAAGCATTGGCTCCCCTGTGCAAGGGGAGCTGTCAGCGAAGCTGCCTGAGGGGTTGTAAAAACACAACGCTGATTAAAGCAATAACGCACCTGCAACAAT
>OIXS01000543.1_pt1 | contig 22934 bp, 16 predicted proteins | sample 1587841 | NCBI WGS metagenome assembly OIXS01 (sample SAMN03283254) | human gut metagenome | biome: human-associated habitat; material: feces | host: Homo sapiens | place: USA | collected 2013
GCAGTTTTATGCCCGTTAGACACCCCTGAAAAGCCGCTGTCAGAAAAGGAATTTAAGTATTTTCGCAAGATATCATGGATCATCCTGTTCGTGATAACTGTAACTATTGTTATTTCTTATTTCTTTAGGTTTAATGTGTTATTTGCTCCATGCTGCATGAGTTTAATCCTCGAATCGATTCTCATCATTGCAGGCAAAATAAAACAAATAACAAATATTAAGAAAATGAAAAGTAAATAAGTTTGTAAAAAAAGAAGCTTGACGAAAAGTCAGGCTTCTTTTTTTGTAGATGAATATAAATTGCTTTTTAAAATAATATGGCTATGTTATATAGCCAAGTATCCCTGATCTTTGATTTGATTATAAATATGAATAACCAAATCGGAGGTCAAAATATGAAATATACATATGCGTTTTCAGATGAAGAAAACACTGTAGAAATAGATAAAAAATGGGTCGATATATTAAATGAATTTGATAAAACCGAGCAGAGCAATGATCGTTCGGAACTTAGACGGAAAATTCCTTTGGATGTCGATAATGCGTATAGTTCATGGCTGGAGGTGACAGATCCATTAATAGAAATAATTATAAACGGTCAAAGTGATCTAACAAATGAAGAGCGTTTGCATATTGCCATCAATAAGCTTAAATCCAAGCAGAAAGCATTGATAAAAGCAATTTATTTTGACGGCGTTTCAGTCAGTGAATATGCGGCGAAAGAAGGAGTAAAACCGTCAGCAATTTCACATCGTTTGCAAACGGCAAAAAGAAAATTGAAAAAACTTTTCTGAAAAATCCTCATTTTTTGCTGATTTTCTGGCTATAGGTGAAAGGGTTAATTTTTTTGACCCGATGAACATTGAAAATTGAATATCCTTACAGTAAATACTTTCCCGTTATTGTTTCTGACGAACAGGGACAAGCAGACTAAGTACAGCAAGGGCCTTTGCGGGCTCTTTGCTTGTTGCTTTAAACTGCCGGCGGTTCCGGCAGGTGTGCGATAACAGATAGCGGGGATAATGATACTTCTGTCCAGTCAAAAGTCGAGCGTGATAAAACCGTCGCAACCAAAGAGGGCAGCCCGGAGAGAACCTCGGGGTGGTGAGATTCCAATGACAAGGCTAACCGACCTTGGTTTGCTGCATGCCCTAATCAGAGGGATAGTGAGAGTACTAATATCTGATATTTTTAAATTCATTATACGTAAAAACAAAAAGCCGGGCAATAATCAGAACATTGTGATTTTAATATGTTGCCAATTAATATTGCCCGGCTTAAATTTGTAAGGAGAAGTTATGAAAAATAAAACAGAATGTTTATTTTACAGTATATCGTTGTTGAAATTATTGCTTGATTTAGAAATGGTTACTTCAGATGAATATAAAAGAATAGAAAATATAATCACAGAATACTATAATCAAAATTAGTGTGTCTAAAGTATTAAGTTTAGTGCTTTGGGCTGGATATTAAATGTTGTTTATAGTATTGTGTGTTTAAAAGAGAAGGGAGTTGAAATCTGTGAAAATTACTGAAATTATGCAAGTTAAGAGTGAAGAAAATAAGAAAATTCGTCTTGCGCCTTACTGTAGAGTTTCTAGTGATTCATCAGATCAAAAACATTCCTTTGCAACACAAATAAAATATTTTATGGATTATTGTAAAAGAAATCCTGAATATGAACTAGTTGATATATATGCTGACGAAGGAATCAGCGGTACATCAATGCTTAAAAGAGATGAATTCAACAGAATGATTCTAGATTGTGAAAATGGGAAAATAGATAGAATCATTACAAAATCCGTATCACGATTTGCAAGAAATACAGAAGATTTATTATTAATATTAAGAAAACTCAAATCTTTGAATGTAAGTGTTTATTTTGAAGAACAGGACATAGATACAAATAGGATAAATGCAGAAATGATTGTTACATTCCCTGGTATGGCAGCAGAACAGGAGTCCAAAAGTATTTCTGATAATCTTAGATGGAGTTGCAGAAAACGGATGGAACAAGGTGAGTTTTTTGGAAATTATGTTGCATATGGATATAAATTAGAGAATAAATCACTTGTTATTAATGAAGATGAAGCAGTAGTTGTTAGAAAAATATTTGATATGTATTTAAGAGGTATAGGTAAAAATACAATTGCTCAAACGCTCAATGCTAAAGGCGTTCCAACAAGAGGAAACAGAAAGACTTGGTATACAGGAACAATATCATATATATTGACTAATGAAAGATATAAGGGTGACTCATTACTTCAAAAAAAATTTAAAACTGAAACCCTTCCTCACAAAGATGTATTGAATAAAGGACAACTTAATAAATACTATATTGAAAATAGTCATCCACCTATTATTGAAAGAGATGCCTTCGATAAAGTTCAGGAAATAATTAATTCCAGGTCAATAAAGAAATCTGAAAATGGTATATATCCGTTAAGTAAAAAACTAATATGTCCTGATTGTGGTTCGGTATTTAAAAGACAAATAGTTAATGGTAAAACCTATTGGCTTTGCAGAAAATCATCACTCGGACAAACTAATTGCAAAAGCAGAAGACTACTTGAAAAATCTGTCTACAATTCATTTGTTGTTATGCTTAATAAAATAATAGATAATAAAAAAATTTTGATAGATGATTTGATTTCAAATATTGAAACAATGATAAAATGTGAAAGTAAAAATAACAGAAAATTATACGAAGTAGATTTAAAAATTGCAGATCTCGGAGAACAAAATTATGTTATCAGCAGACTTCATTCCAAAGGTCTTCTTGATGACATAGAATTTAATTCACAGTCAACAAACATAAATAATCAAATAACAGAATTAAGATTTAAACGCAAATTAATTCTTAAAGAAGATAGCTGCAGTGAATGGCTGAAAGAAATTGAAGAATTAAATGAAATTATCAGCCTGCATAATTACGGAGAAAAATTTAGTGAAGAATTATTTAGCTCAATTGTAAAAAGAATAGTTGTTATAGATAATGCGACACTGCAATTTGAATTGTTAGGAAGATTAAAATTTACTGAAAAGCTACTTGAAAAAGAAAGGTACAAATCATTATGAAAAAAAGAACAATTCCTTATGGATATGAGTATGTTTGTGGCAAGTATCAGGTTAATGAAGAAGAAAAGAAAATTATCTGTTTAATTGTCGAATTGTATTTATCCGATAATTCAATGAAAAAGATTGCTGATACGCTAAATGTCAAAGGAATTGAATATGATACTGATTCTGTTTGGAATAAATCTAAGATTATGAGACTGCTTGATGATGAGAGATATCTTGGCAATGAATTATATCCTAAAATCATAAGCATGTTCGATTATAAAGAAATTCAAATGAAAAGAAATCAAAATAATTTAATGAATGTTAATGAACGGGTAGCTCACATAAAGCTATCCGTTCATTCTATATGTCCTGTTTGTAAATTGCCACTAGAATACAGATATAGGGGAAATTGTAAGAAACAGCATAAATGGACATGCCATAACTGTAATACTACTGTTGAAATAAAAGAGGATGAACTCAAAAGTCAAATAACAAAACAACTAAAGAGGATTAAAGAAGACAAGTATTTACTGCGACAAGAAAACAAAATTGCTTTGACTACCGATATCATAAGAGCAAAAAATATGGTTATAAATTTACTTAATCACGGTAATTTTGATAAAGAAGTGCTGATGAATCAGATGTTATTATATGTATCAAAAATATATGACTGTGTTAGTTCTGATAAGTATATATCATTGTTTATTGACGAATACCTTGATGAATGGAATATAGATCAGTCATTTAATCAAGAAGTATTTGATAAGATAGTAAAATCAATATATATTTTAGAGGATGGCAGCATAATGCTTAAACTAATAAATAATCAAATACTTGGAAAGGAACATGATATCTATGGAACAAGTATTGGAGAAGAAGGTAACAATAATACCGGCAACGATGAACTTGACACAGTCAAAAAACTCTCTAAATCGGCAGTTGAGAGTGGCTGCATACTGCCGAGTATCTACGAAACAGGAAGAACAGCTTAACAGCTATGAAGTTCAGAAAAAATTTTATACGGAAAAGATTAATTCTGAACCCAAATGGAAATTGGCTGGCATATTTGCTGATAAAGGTATTACAGGTACCTCAACAAAAAACAGGACTGAATTTAATAAAATGATAAGAAAGTGCAAAGCTAAGAAAATTGATATGATTATTACTAAATCAATATCAAGGTTTGCCAGGAACACAGTAGATTGTCTTAAATACATAAGAATTCTCAAAGAACTAGGAATAGATGTGTTCTTTGAAGAACAAGGCCTTCACAGTATTAATCCAGGTGCGGAATTTTACATAACAATATATGGTTCTATTGCGCAAAGCGAATCTGAAAATATAAGTGCAAATGTAAGGTGGGGTAAAGAGCAAAGTGCAAGAGAAGGTAAAGTGGTTTTTCACTACAAGAATTTTATGGGTTATAAAAAAGGTGAAGACGGCACACCTGTAATTGTTCCTGAAGAAGCAGAAATAATCACCCGTATATTTAAAATGTATCTTGAAGGTGCAAGTGAAAAATATATAGCCGATACATTAACCAAAGAAAACATATTGACACCAACTAAAAATAATATTTGGAACCACAATACGGTAAGAAATATATTAAAAAATGAAAAATACAAAGGTGACTCGATTATAAACAAAACTTATGTTACTGATTGCATAAACAAGAAAACTAAAGTTAATAACGGAGAAAGGCCAAAATTTTATGTTGAAAACAGTCATCCTGCAATTATAGACAAGCAGACATTTGACAAAGTGCAGGAAGAAATGGCACGCCGAACAAGTAAACGAAAGGTAAAACAGGTTGGAACTAAAACAGAGCAGGGGAAGTACTCAAGTAAATATGCCTTAACAGAATTACTATTCTGTGGAGAATGCGGAACACCGTACAGACGAGTTACTTGGACAATAAAGGGCAAAAAGAAAGTAGTATGGCGATGTATTAATCGTCTTGATTATGGTAAGAAATACTGCAAAAATTCGCCGAGCATAGAAGAAAATGCTCTCCAAAGCACTATAATGAGAGCTATATCTGAATCAGCAACAGAAAATTTAGAAGTGTTAGATGTTGTAAAACAGCATATAGCAATGGGCTTAATGGTTGAGAAAGACAATATTGATAAAAGTATTGAATATCAAATTAGATTAAACGATTTAAATAAGCAATACAATGAATTATTAGGAAAAATAAAGTTTGGTGATGAAAATACTTCGAATATAGAACAAATGCTAGAACAAGCGATAAAAGAGAAAAGAGAAATTCAAAACAAGCTTGACCAGCGTAAGAAAAAACAAGAAAGTATGAAAAAAACAAAATCAAGGCTTAATGAGATATATGATGTAATAGATATATTGAAAAATCACCCAATGAGCTATGATGATAATGTTGTTAGGCAAGTAATAGATTGTATTAAAGTAGTTGATAAAAATAGTGTTAAAATTACATTTAAGAACGGAAAAGTAGTGATAAGCAATGTGCTAACAAAATAAAGCAAAAACCATAAATACTGAAGTGTGTCAATTCAACATTCATCTTTTATTGAAAATCAAACCATATATAAGTGCAGAATTATTTTTGAAATAACTCAATGAAAAGAGTAGCTGAATATTTTTAGGTTGATACGCAAAATTCAATTATATGTGTGTTTTAAAATAACTTTTGATGTAGAAAATATTATGTTGAAATGGTAATTCGATCCCAAAAGCAACATCTGAATACATAAAAAATAATTACCAAAGTGTTATTCGAAATTTTTATAGCTCAGCATACGAATAACAATAATAGGTAAACAAATAAAAGGCAACCGCAAAAGAGCGGTTGCCAAAAAAGTAATGATCTGCAAAATTTAGATAGCACATTTCAGGTTATAAGTTATTGATTGATTTTATAGTTTTATTACAACCAATAATATTTTTTATAGAGTTTTGAGAAGTATGAGTTTTAAATTTTCCATTAAGTTGTGGCGCTTAAAAACGTTTATATTAATCCCCCTCGACAGAGCCTAATCAATTTCGTTTAGAAATTATTCTCTGTCTTATTCGTGGTGCTTTCGATTATTTGATGTATCCACATTATCCTGCCTATATGGGCAAATGTTATCAGTTTGTTATCGGGGTTGATAACACTTGCTTGTGGTTGCGTATAATGTAAACATACTCTACGGAAGATATAAACGATTTCGCTTAGAAAAGTTGCATATATCGACTTCAAGATCGGATGTTCTATTGGCAAAAATAGTGTATCAAGATGTTTTGCAGCCTCTCTTTATCCTGCAACATTAAATTCGTAGTACTTATCATATCGGCAATTGACTTGCGAATCTTTGTCCGCACCGTTTTATCCTGAGAAATTACCTTTAAAGTATGTGGTAACAAATTTAATAACCACTTAGGCTGAAACTTATTAAAGTCAAATTTATTGTAGAGATAGTAAAAATCAAATAAATCGCTATATCCAACATACTCTGAAAATTCAGGCGGTAACGCTTTGATTAAACACAAGTATCCGACTTGAATCAAGTCTTCATATGGCTCTTGCGGAGGAAAAACCTTTACATTAGACTCCTTTTGTTCTGAAGTTTTTTTAACTAGGGCAAATAGATATTCTTTGAGCGAAATAATAGTATTTCTATCTATCTTTGCGTTACATTCGATCAATAACAACAAGAAGTCAAGGCGAAATGACCGAGCCAATTCATTTTTTGCCCAAAGAATTACTTTGCGTTTTTGATAAGTAGAAATATATCCCCAATAATGCTCAACAATATGAGGGAACAATGCAGACAAGTTCAATTTTATTATTTTGGAGACACGCAATGATAATTTATGAGAATGAAAAGTTTTATCTTGCGGATCAATATAGTGAACTAAATTATAATAATTAATACCGCTGTTGCTTGAAAGAATCTCAAACTTATTTTCAGCCTGAAGTGCATTGATATGAGCATCGATATATTCGATAAGTTTATTCTCAATAATTGTAGCTGTTTTAAGACTATTTTTTTGTTTTCTAGCAATCTGGTATTCTAAAAAGAGGATCTTATCATTAATTAAAATCTCACGAAAATCATATTTGAAAATAAACTCACAAATATCTTCTACCAACGATTGAGAAATGTCGATATATCGTAATAGTGTTAAGCAAGTTTTTATTTGTCGCTCTAAAGACATTATGGCAATAGTCTCATATTTTTTATTTATGGTTACTTCGTAAAAATTCATAATATTACGAACAGCCAACTCTATACTTTCAATATCTTGAAACTCAATGTTTTCAATATGATTCCTAGAAAACGATTTTTTAATTTCTTTTGCTTCAAAAAATTCGATAAAACAGTAAAAATCTAACAGATCAAAGATTATATCATTATTTAACTGTGACAAAAAATGCTCTTGTAAAAGGACATTTTTTTGCGTTGAATACTTATATAGAAGTAGCGACATTAAATTTTTAATTGTATTTTTGTATTCGGAAAACTTATCAATAACAAGATGATTTCCAAGCAAAAAGTGAGTCGCTTCATTAATTCTGCAAACCACCTTACTGCTACTAGTTAAGCCAAGCTCTAGAGTGTTTGTTTCAATCGCATTTCGCAATTTTTCTCCATCATTAAAAGCTTGGTAGGAATATTTATATAGTAAATTAACCGAATCTAGATTACTAAGCGATTTATATTGATTTCTAAATTCAACAGGCAATTTCTCAAAAAGAGACTCCGTATTATCTTCCAACATTAAATTATTAATTTTCTCAATATCATAACATCCGTAAAAGGAGTTCAGATTATTAATAATTTTGTGGAGAGAGATACAGTTTATCTGAGACATATAATATAAAACATAGTCTTTGTTTTCAAAGGCTTCTTTAGCAACCTGAGAAAAAAGAAAAAAAGCATCTTCATATTTGAACAATTGTACAAGATAATATGCTTTACAATACCTTTCTTGGAGCGTATTTATCGAGCCATTAATTATTGTCTGCATTTTGCAATAATCAAAAGCAATACAATGTGGATCACCGAACGAAATCTTTTCTTTTGAAAGAGAATGTATAGTTTTATCTTCTTCGACCATATGAACTTGAGCTTTTAAAAAGACTCTTAAAATCAATTCATACTTTTCTTTTACTTCTACTTGTAGCAATTCATAATCTTCTCGGGAAAGTTTATTTATTTTAAGAAAATACTTAACGGCATAATTATGACCAGATATAGACCGAATACACCCGTCTTCACTAATTATTATGCTATTTGAAAGTTTTTCTGTAATATCGTATATTCGAAGTGCATTTAATTCATCTAGAGGTTTTAACAATTTATAAGTGACATTAAAAGCTTCTTCCTCCGTTTTTCCTTCATATGAAATAGATGCGCTCCGCTTTATTGCTTCTATTACGGATAGATAACGCGGCGCATATTCTTCATAGCGGGTTCCAAGTTTTTCGTATTCTATCACACGCAAACCTTTAGATTGTTGATATGATAATTCTTCTGCCGTCAAAGGTTTGTTTTCAGTATAAATAAAAATAGGTTGGTTAAAATTATCCGCCAAAAGCGTTTTAGTCCAGTTTAAAATCAGTTTAATATTATAATCGTTAAGACTATATCCGATAAATACAACTGTATTTGTTGAAAAAATGGATTTTAACAATGTCTCAAGTAACTTGAAATTTTCGCTGTAATTAAGATAATCTTCCTCTTTAAAAACTATGTTTTTATGTCGAATATCTCCATGAACCTTTAAAATGAATTTATCTCCATTTATGCATGGCACTTCGCTGTCACAAGCGATTGCTTTAAAACTTTGGCAATGTTGTACCGAGGCTTTTTCCAAAAGATCGTCGAAATTAGTCGTAATAAAAGAATTTGGATTAAGCTCCAGTAATTTTTTATGTACTTTATTTGGTTGACAATTAGTCGTATCAAGGCATTTTTGTAAAAGACTATAATATTTTTTATCATCTTTCTTAATTGAATAATAAAACATTTGCGGAATACGCAGATACTCATCAGATGAATACGAATCTTTTACTTCATAGCTCATTTTTTCACATATAATATCAATCATTCCTTTCCAAGTCGGAACATTTGATAGAGCGGAAACTCCCGCCCCAACAAAGAAAGTTAAAGAATGATTTTGCGATGCTTCTATAATTTTTTTGAATTCAGATTCATACATAGATTTTATCCTCAATCGTAAACAATTTTAGAAATTCCTTTACTTCATCATTACTAATTGATTAAACCGATAATTTATCATTCACTACTCATCAATTATGGATTTTAACGCATTTACCGCTCTTTGTTCAGTTCTAGTTGATTAAGGCATCTGTATATACTTTTCCTCCGCTTGATTAAACTTTTTCGAACACTGCGCAAGTTTTTTCAAAAGTAATTCCCGCTTCTTTTTCTTAAACTCACGTTCCCAAATCCGAATAACTGTCCAACCCCTTTGTTCAAATAAAGCGGTTATTTCCTAATCGTGCTTCATATTGCGTTCTCGCTTTTTAATCCAATAATCAGCGTTATCTGCAGGGTGGGTATTTCTGCAATCATGTCCATACCAAAAACACCCGTCTACGAATATAGCGATTTTCTTATCAAGGAAAACGAAATCAGGATGTCCTTTAACATTATAATTCCTTTTCCAGTCTGTTATTTCATTCTCCTTGAAAATCTGTATTAGCTTAAGTTCCGTAGATTTGTTATTTTTAGATCGCACTCTACTCATTATCTCCGAGCGCTTTTTATCGTCAAACACATCCGCCATAATTATTACTTTCCTTACGCAGAATAGCACTGCTTATAAAAAAACGCTATTCTGCGTAATAAAACTATTATAAAGCGATAAGGCTCGCTTTATTTGCGAGCGAACGGAAACGGATAATTCGTTATATTCCTTTGTCTGATGCAAAGTATAGAAGTAAAAATCATTTGGAGTCCCATCTAAGCGACACATTTTATCCGCTCGACGCACTCTCGAAAGAGTATCGCTTGCAGAACGCTGAGAATAGTGCTGAGAATGTACTAACCAATCCACGAAAGAATCCTTGTTGGCTTCAACTTGTTTTTCCGACCTAATATACTGTTGCAAAGCCGACGCAACATATTCGGCCAATTTTACAGGACCTGCATTCCCAATCATTTGCTCCATTTCGGTTTTATTGCCACACCACTTAAATGTAGTTGGAAAAGTTTGAATTGAGCGTTCGAGAGTAGTTAAAGCTCTGATATTATCTGATATAGGACAAGCGTCGTTTGGATGACCATACTACTAGGTTTTCAGGCTTCTTCTATGCAAAATTGTCCTGAATAGTTCAAAATCGCCCTCAATCTGCCGAGAATTTAAGGGCGATTTTTCTTTTGTTTTTTATATTTATATTTTCTGTGAGACTTTTAGAGACCTGAAATCCCTCATTTCTAAAACCGAACGAGAGTGACTGGGAGCGTTTATGTGAGAGACTTTTGAGAGAATAGGTTAGTATCAATAAGAGCCTTGAAGTCATTGTTTCAAGACTCTTATTGATGATTATAATTTGCAATTATTTACATCATTTAATATGTATTTTACTTTTTCAAAATCTTGCTCATATATATGTGCAGAAATAACAATTAACTCAATTACACCAATTTTATAATTTAGAGAATTTGCAACATCATTTTGTATTTTTCGTAATGCTAACATATTTCCTGGATGACTCCAAAAGATGTTTTGACTACGATAAACAACAGTCATATCCAAATATTCATTTCTATATTTGAAGTCTAACATTGATAAGCAAGCTAACATATTTTCTCCTGCTCTGTGTAGAGATATAGTTGCTGATTTTGTTTCGGGTTTGTTTTTTATTCTATTAATTAACCACTCAATTTGATTAATACCATTATTATTATATATATAACTTCCATAATCGATTTTGTAGTCACCAACCAATCCGCATGTTGCGTATTTTTGCTTCATTAATTTAATTCTATCGCTATCTGCATATTTTTTTAATAATGAATCATCATCGTTGACATCTTTAATAGTTATATATAAATTGCGAATTTCTTTTAAATTTACATCTTCATCTTTGATGTTTTCACCCTTGCTCATAACAAGACTCATTGCCTTAATCCATGCATTTCCTAGTGATTCACTTTCAAAATATATCATTATTATTATCCTTTCAAATGTTTTTTTATATTACTTAATAAATTATTGTAGTCATTGGTGTTTAAGTAATTCCCGACAGTTTTAGTCATATTATTTATCAATTTAGTCTCATAATCACTAGGAGAAGTTTGCGATAGTTTTATATATTCATGAACATCCGCCATACTTGCCAAATAACACATTCTAAAGTCATTTAAATTTTCATCAGCCAATATGTTTTTTAACATTTCAATAGTAAAAATAATTTTTTTTGTCTTCGAGAATTCGGCGATAATTCGAATATATTGAATAAAACAATCTGACTGATAAGTACTATATTTTTCATATGTTGGATGAAATTCTAAAATCATTTGTTGACCACAATTCATTCTTGAATAAAGAACATCCATTCTAAGGGTTATGGCATCCATAATAGCTTCCTGAATATCTGTGCGTTCCGCTTCAGGAATGTGATCTTCTAAAAAACAAACTAATGATGAACGTGCAATTGTATTGTCTTGTTGTAGATGCTTGGTTATTTCTTTTGTAAGATCTTTAATTAACTTTTTTGGAAAAACATAGTTTTCGTTGTCGATATCTTCGCCTGTATCACTTAAGGTTCTTGAATATAGAAGTTGGTACAAAGAAAGACTTAGAGATAATATTTGAGATAAATTAGCATTTGGATCAAAAACAACCTTTTCATTAATAAAGTTTTTATCCATATCCTTCATCAATAGTTTTTTAAATGAAAAAGGTTCACGATTAGGTTTTCTTACAATATATTTACTTGCATCTAAGACATCCAATACACGATTTTTGTATTCTGTATCCATGAAAGGTTGCGACAACGACTCTTGTTCTCTAATTGAGTAAAATCCGTCTTCATAGTCTTTTATTTTTTCATCTATATATTTGAAATAATCCTTACGAACATCCTGAATAGCAGTTGAAAAGATAAAGCAAATTTTTCCACTTTTAATAAAATCCATTCGCTCTTCAAGTACACTTAATACTATTTCATTTCTAAACGGATCAGAACAATGTAATATAACTTTATCAAACATTAAAATTGCTATATCCAAACGTTTTATTAGTTCGTCATGCAATTTTTTTCTTTTAGTATCTGTTTGAAATGTTGATAATTTGATTGTTTCAAAAGCTTTTATAGCTAAATCGCCTGTTAGTGAAAAATAACATATCCTACCTTCCAAACGATCTACACTTATTTTTTGTTTTTGTGTGATTTGATTACTCTTTTGAACCTTTGTTTCTTTTTCTGGAACATTGACGGTTGGCATTATTCTCTTTCTCCTCTAATTTATCAATCAAGTCGATTATTTCGACCGCTTGTTCATTTCTTAAATTGTTGATTTCATTAATATAAATTTGGCTAAAACAAGGTTTATTATTGTTTTGGTTAATTGTGCTCATTAAAAAGCGGCAATGAATATATTCACTTTCTAATTCTTGTGCATATTGTATTTTGGTATAAATATTTATGTATTTTTGATGTATTATTTTAGTTAGTAATTCCAAATTACCAGATTCCATATGAATGTTCCAAACTGGAGTGAGATATCTAAAATAAACATCATCCTTTTGGTCTGAATATCGTTCATTCAATTCTTCTTTTATACTTATTAGTTCTTCAAAAAGTTCTTGATTTATTGATTTGTACTTTTGCTTTTCAATTAAGGAATCCAACAATATTGCTGCAATAATACCTAGAAAAGCACCAAAAAACTCTATAATAAAAGGAAATACTAAATCAAAAAATATATTTCTGTCAGATTTTTCTTTTTCAATCTCTGCATAATTATTATTTTGGTTACATAATGAAGTAGTATTATCCTGAGTTGTAATATTTGTAGAAACTCTTTCTCTTGACATATTTTGTCCGTTCTGTGCACTATAAGCAATGGTTACAGTTTTAAAAGTAACTATTAATAGTACGAAAATAAATACAAATATAAAGGTTCTTTTTTTCATTTGCAAATATACTCACAATAAAAAATTTTGATTAATCTTTATTAATTATACATAAATTTCCAATTTTTGTAAATGTTTTTTATTAACAACAATTGAATACCTATAACAAATCTGAACCCCTTAAGGTTGGACAGTTATAGGTATTTTTTATTTTTCCTTGATTTTATGCGTGTTTCAGAACTTATATATTCTATTATTTAATTGGACACAAAAATCAAAAAAGTTAAAATTAAAAAGTGAAAAGATAAAAATCAATATACCTGAACCCCTATGTCCAATTCAAACATTCAATTTATTGGCTCGATTACTAAGAAATTCAAGTTCTCTTTTTATCAGTGTCTTATATCCGTTTTTAGCATGAGGTCTTTTCTCATTATAAAATATCATATAGTTTTTAACTGCCGTTCTGAATTCATTTTCAGAGCGGTATTTTGTTCTATATAGTTCTTCTCTTTTTAATGATGAAAAGAATGATTCCATTACAGAGTTGTCATAGGGTATGTGAGCTCTTGAAAATGATTGAGTTACATTTAAAGATTTTAAGTATGAGCAAAATGTGTTTGAACGATAATTCGCTCCTCGGTCTGTATGAAAAAGAAGATTATTGTCAGGTTGTCGGTTTTCATATGCTTGTTTAAATGTTCCTTTTGTTAGTTGAGTGCTGTTTTTGTGACTTATGCGATATCCCACGACCATTCTTGAATATAAATCAATGATTGCACATATGTAAAATACTTTTGTTTTTAATTTGAAATATGTTACATCACTAACCCATATTTCGTTTGGATGTGTTGCTGTGAATTCTTGATTAAGGTGGTTTTTGTACTTTCTCTGTTCTTTATCATATAAATCTTTTGAATCCTGTCTAATGCTAATTAATCCCATATCACGCATTAATTCACGAACCATACCGATACTGATGCGATAACCTTCTTCTTTCATAATGGCAGTGATTTTAGCCGCTCCAAATATTTGGTTATTATCATTATGAATTTGTTGAATTTTAATTCTTAAATCTTCACGACGCTTGGCATACCAAGTGTTATCTCTTTTATTTCGGAATATGTGGTTGTAGAAAGTACCACGAGAAACTTTCAAAGCATCACATATCATATGTACGCTGTATTGTCCATACAATTTCTCTAATGTATTAAGTTTGATGTTTAAAGGAGAAATTGCTGTGCAGTTTATATTTTGAAGGATCTCAATAATTCCTTCTAAACGAGTGATTTTCTTTTCAAGAGCTTTAAAATTTCTTGCACTTATTTCTATGCTTTTGTTGCTTTGACTTTCTAGGTTATCTGTTATCCAAGAATAGATCGTGCTGCGTGGAATTTGAACATCAGCTACAATATGTGAAACAGCTTCGCCATTTGCATAACGATTAATTGCATCTTGTTTTTGTTTATCAGTATATTTTTTCATTTTATCATCTCCTTTAAGATGATTATAACATGAAACTTTACAGTGCTTTTGTGATAAAAATGTGATAAAATTAACATTACAGAATTAGAAAACTATTATAAAGGGAATTTTTATGAAACATAATGTTACTGTATATGATTTATTGTTATCATGTCCTGGTGATGCATATGAATCCTGTTATACCGCTGTTAAAAAAGCAATTGAAAAGTTTAATGCTGATCCACAAATTAATAAATCAATATCAATAGTTCTTAAACATTGGTCAGTTGATAGTTATCCTCAATCAGGTGGTCAACCTCAGAAATTGTTAAATGAGCAAATTGTTAATGGTGCAGATATGGCTGTTGCAATATTTTGGACAAGATTTGGAACACCAACCGATGACTATGGTTCTGGGACCGAAGAAGAAATAAATTTATTATTAAAAAACAATAAACAAGTTTTTCTTTATTTTCTTAATAAGCCCATACCACTTTCCTTAACTGATTCTCCTGACTACATTGAGAACCGTGAAAAAATAAATTGTTTAAAAGAAAAGTATAATGGGTTGTATTGTGAAGTACAAGATGAAAACGAATTACTAGAAAAAATTGTAAGAGATTTAAAACTATATTTTTCAAAATTAAATTGTGAAGTTGAAAATAAGATAAATAGATGGTACAGATCTGATACAGGGCAGGAGATTAAGCCTACAGAATTATTAAAATATGGTAACTTTAAAACTCAAATAGATGGAAATGTAGCACGAGCTGAAATTATTAAATCGGATGGAAAAACAGTATATGCAGAAATGAATATAAAAGATAATTCTGTGAGCAATATTGTTGCGGATGGCTTTCCGCAAGAATATGTTATTGATATTCCAAAAAATCTTATAATTAATAAAAAGGAAGATACAATTACAGTTGACGGTGCTTTATACAGATTAGAAGTTTATCTGTTAAAATTTAATGGCTTTGTGCAAGCTTTATATGATTTGCAAAACAATAAGCTTCAAGACATAAATGCAAAAGCTCCTGCTGGTATGAGAATATTCGTAGATACAACGAATAATAAAATACATTTAGTTAATGAAATGATATGAAAATAATGATTAACAAATATTAAGAGTATTATTATTGTTATTATTATAGTGGTCGAATTCTCATACTAAAACTTCAAAATATCTTTTTTGGTATATATATAGATATAAAGCGTTACCACAAAGATATAACGCTGAAAAAGCCAGATTTATTGGGCTTTTTATTGCAATTAAGCTGAATATTATTTTACAAAATCGTAGATATTTTTATAACTTTTTCTAAAGCTATAAGGACTCGAACTTTCTGTTTTAAGGTTCAGAGCCTAATAACAAATCTTATTATTGTTTTTTATATTCAAAAATAAATATAGAATACTGTACTTCTTAATTAAAGTAATTATGGCGTGTAATGACTAAAAATCATTACACACCTTTTTTATGCCCATTTTTAGAAAAAAAGGAAAATCAATATGTCTAAATATTTTACTGATTCTTCTATAAGAATCTTAAAAATTATTTTTTTGTGAACATATACAAAAAAGAGTTGATCGTTGACAAAGCATACAAATAAATTATTTTAAACTTTGCAAAATTTATAAAAATAGTTAACTTATAATAGTAGACGAATTGTTATAATTGAGAATTGCATTCTGCTTTAAATTCATTTTCGATAAATTCTTAAGAACTTGAAATTTAAATTTTATAAATTGCTTTATGTAAAAAAAAGAGTTATAATGTAATTCGATGTATTTTGTTGCATTATTTTGTATAGAGGTGGTAATTTGGATTATAATTTTTTTTCAGATTATAAAAAGACTAAAATTATGGTTGAGGGTGCTTACAAAAAATTAAAATCTTACCTGTTTTATGATAAGACTTTGTTGTTTTCAAAACGAAGGCTGGCAAGATTTGAAAGTAATAAAGAATATTTTAATTATAAAATAGATGAAATATCTAAAAAAATAAGTGAAAATGATGAAGAATATTTCTATAGATTGATTAATGAGATCGATTTTAAAATTATTCCAAAGAAATTTATTTCAACAAGTCCTAGTAGCGATATTATAAAAGGAACAACCGATCATAATCAAAAAATCTCGAGAATAAATTTCTTCATAGATTTACCTTTTGAATTGCAAATTGTTGATTTTTTATGGACCTTGTTGATGGGTAAAATTTCGAATGACTATACTAAATATTATCAATGTGCAGCAGCAACTAAGTTTAAGAAAAGTGTATTCAACGAAAAACATGGACTTTTTGATGGTATCGATTTCACATCTAATAGATGTTTTGTTCCTTATTTTGAATTATATACAAAATGGAGAGATGGTGCGTTTGAAACTGTGAAAGAGATTCATCAAGAATCAAATGCATTGTTAATGTGTTTAGATTTAAAAAGTTTTTATTATTCAGTTGAATTTGAATTTAATAGTATTTATTCATTTTTTGATGATGATCGAATTAACTCGATATCGTTTTTAACGAAAATAGTTGAGAAAATATATCGTACATATACATCAATCATAGTTAAATATAAAAAAGGAATTAAAAACAGTAATACATCATGCGTTTTCCCTATAGGATTGACAAGTACTTTTATTTTAAGAGAATTATATTTATATAATTTAGATCAAATAATAATAAAGAAGTTAAATCCAGCATATTATAGTCGCTATGTTGATGACATAAATATTGTAATAAAATTAAATGATGAAGAAAGTGAAATAAATAACAAAAAAAATATTGTAAAACATTATTTTATTGATACTAATATTGTTAAAAGAGTTAATGACAATGATTTGAAATTTGCTAGTTATACAAATTTAAGAATCCAAGAAGAAAAAGTAAATTGTTTTTATTTTAAGAAAAATGAAGAAATTACACTACTTGATATTTACGAAGAAACCGTAAAAAATAACAGTAGTGAGAAGAATTTACTTCCAGATAAAAAAATCTTAGATGAATCTTTTAAAAAAAGTGCATATAATATTCAAAATTTAGAAAATAGCGATAAAATACGAGATTTAGGAATTGTTCAAAATAATAATTTTAAAGCAACAAAATTTATTAACTCTTTACATAGGATTTTAAAAAATACAAATGTTGATAAAAACTCGCGTGATGATTACTTTGATCAAGAGAATTATTTTAATCAAATTGAAGAGTTTTATCATGGTAGTAATAGTTTGCAATATTCAAATACTTGGCGAGCAATTTTTGAATTGTATTTAATTTGTAAAGAAAATGATAGAGCTAACAGATTTAGGAACCATATTTATAATGAAATAAAAAATATATCATTAGAGTACCTTGATGAAAATGAAATTCAAAAGAAGAATAAAAAGCAAATATTAAGGCGAATTAAATATGATTTAAAACAAAAACTACAAATATCAATAGCTTTAGCGGCCGCTTTAAATCCAAGTTTTTCGCGTTCTAAAAAAATAAAATTCATGATTGATGATTTTAGAAAATGTAACTTTATGAATCATAACTTGGTATCCTATCCATTGCTTAATTACTCATCTATAGGTGATAATTCTTTAATAGAGATTAATTTATCAAAACTTTATAGTAAATCGAAAGATATTTTTAAACTTGATAGTTTTAAATTAAAATGGTCTCCGAGATTTATAAGGGCAAATGAATTCTATATTGTAAAGAATATATATAGTTTGTTAAAAAGAAGTACAGAAATAGAAGATCCAATAAAGATACAGGAGAAATTTTTCAACTATAATAATTTGAAATATTCAAATTACAATTTGGGCTTTTGGCATAATTGCAATGAAGGAGATATTGAAACATATATTGTTAATTTACATAATTATACAAAAGCTTCTCCAAAAGTAGCTCTTTTAAATACAAAAATAAGTGTAGATGATGCAAAAAAAGCATTGATAAATCAAAAAGATGTTCTTACGGTTGAATTTAAATCAAGGATTTTTAATGCTTTAAATATTGCAAAAAATGAAAAAGTTGATTTTATAGTTTTTCCTGAATTTTATTTACCAATCCAGTGGTTATTTGATATATCTAAATTTGCAATAGAGAATAATATTTCTGTAATTAGTGGTATGCAATATGTTTCAATTAACAATAAAGCTTACAATAATATATGCATGGTCATACCGTGTCTGTTTAATGGTAATTTTAATTCTGGTTTGGTTTTGTTTAGAGAGAAAAACCACTATGCGCCCAAAGAAAAAATTAATTTAGCTCAGAATGGATATATATGCAAAAGTTCTAATAAGTCAAGTTACTTTGTCATAAACAATGGTAAGTTTTCATTTAGTACTATTTTGTGTTATGAGTTTACGGATATTAATGCAAGGGCTAACTTAAAGGCTAAAATAGAAGTACTATTTGTACCTCAGCTTAATAAAGACACAAATTATTTTTCAGCCATCGTAGAATCTGCATCGAGGGATTTGCATTGCTTCGTTGTACAAGCTAATACATCTATTTATGGTGATTCTCGTATAACTGCACCATATAAAACACAAGAAAAAAATATTATTCAAATAAAAGGTGGCCAAACTGATGTCGTTATGATAGATACAATTGAAATACAAGAATTAAAAAATAAAAGAATAGAGTATTTAATCAACCTTGAAGAAACCGTTAATAATTGTTTGAATTGTAATAAAAGAAAGAAACACAAATCATCTGATGTTTGTAAAAATTGTGATAAATATTTGTTGGATGAGGACAAAGTTAAAGGTGTTCCTCCACATTTTGTGTAATATATGTTTCTTGTTTTTTATATTTGAAATTAAATTATTTATTTTTGCAAATAACTATTTATACAACCAAACTATTACCGTATTGCAGGTTCGTGAGCACACATATATATAATAACTTTGATCCCATTTTATCAATTTTAAACATTTGATTTTTTTGATTAGATATGTAATAATAAGTTTTCTTTTGCTGGTTCAATGTATTAATTTATTAGCGTTCGAATACGTCTAGCATAAACTTCAAAATATCTTTTTTGGTAAAGATAGACACAAACGGACAGTTCCTTGTGAACTGTCCGTTATTTTTCGCCTTTTGGCGCATTTTTGCACCTTCTTAGGTGCTTTTTTATTATGTTTTTGTCTGGAATGAAACACTTGTGTGACACTAATGTGCCACTAAAATCAAATCCCAACTGCATAAAATAGCCAAATCAAGCCAACAAAATTGCAGTCACTCAACAGACATTGTTGAGATGAATTTAAAAATATTTTTATAAATATATAATGGTTTTTAATTATGTATGGTATAATTAATTTATCAAATATTATAGAGGAGAAATAATATGATCTTTATTAGTTATAATCATAAGGATGAACAATTAGTTGATATGGTTGTTCGTAGATTGGAATTAGAATTTGGCAGAAAGAATATCTTTTATGATAAATGGTCAATGCAACCTGGTGATAGTATAATAGGTAAAATGAATGAAGGATTAGAAAAAGTTACAACATTTTTTTATTTTTTATCACCAAATAGCTTAGAGAGCGATATGGTAAAGAAAGAGTGGCAAAGTGCTTTAATAAAATCAATAAATGAGAATGTTAAGTTTGTGCCAGTAAGAATAGCCGACTGTAATCCTCCAGCAATACTGACAGATACTCTTTATATAGATTTGTATGGGAATGGGATAGATGATGCTGTTTCTCAAATGAAATGTGTTATTAATTCAGAAAATACATATAAGTCTATTGATGATATTGATAATCTTGTTGCGATTATTCAGCAAGAATCACTTTATAAAATCAAAATAGAAATTAAAGCATTGCTATTTAGTGAAAATGATCCTGATTTTTCTTTTATATGCAATAATGAATTAGATGATTTTAACATTGAATTAATAGGTGATGCTATGTCATATAACAGCACTGGAGAAATGGATGGCTTTAACAACGGAATACCTATAAAATTAAATATGCAAACAAGACGATTATTTAGACCATTGACACCGACGAATTCGATGAAATGTATATTAACATCAAAAGAAAAACCTTTACAGTTTGCTGGAATAATGAAAGTTCTCTCAAATACGAAAGGCAAAAAAATAAAATTAGAAACTGGTCGAGTTTCATTTTAATATTTACAATATGCTTTTATTGAGTATTTGTTATTGAATCAAGGCTAGCAAATTAGCCAGCCTTTAATATTGTTTGCCCTAATTTTGAGGTGGGGGTGGCGAAGAATTTAAGCCGTCTTGAATTTGTTTTCAGTAAATTCAGCAAGTCGTTGTCTGTTCTGTTCAAACACTTCGTCTACCATATGAGTGTAAATTTTTGCAGTTACGGATATATCCGAATGGCCCATTAGCTCTTTTGCCACATTGATTGGCACGCCTGCCGCCTGGCAGTCCGTGCAGAATGTATGTCTTAACAAGTACGGCTCAAGGTCAGGGGATAGGGTGCTTTCTATGATCTGATTTCTGTAGACCTTTGCGCCGTTCGCAATATCCATTTCCCGTTTAAAATTGTTCCATGCGTGGTAAAAGGCGTTTTCATCCATGGGTAAATTCGGATTTTTGTACCTGACAAATACATACTGCTCGTTTAAGTTTTTAGCCCTGTGTTCTTGCAGGGCTTTTATTAATTGCGGCGCCATTGGAATTTTCCTACCTGTTCCAGCCTTCGTTTTTGACTTGCCGACAGTCAGTATCGCATTGCCAAAGTCGACCCAAGACCATTCCATTCGCCTGATTTCAGCAGGACGTAACCCACAGCAAAGCATGGTTAATACCATTGCTCCGGCGTAATGCTTCTTGGCTGTTTTGATAATCAGCGCTCTTTCTTCATCTGTAATCGGTCTGCGATGACTTTCTGTTACCTGTGGCAGTACAATGTCTTCGGCAGGGTTTTCACCGATCAATTTTTGCTTTTGAGCCTTTCGCAAAACCCTGCGGAGTGTCATCCGAATTTTAGAAACATTAGCCTTGCTGTACCCCACATATTGATTCAAAAATCTTTGGCAGTCATCTTCGGTAATTTCGCATAACTTAAAATCTTTAAAGTATGGGATGATGTTGCTGAACAGATAGTATTTGTAATCATTTTTTGTTGTGTCGCTTATGTTGGCATTTTTGATGTTGAGTTCGTACCAGTTCTCTGCAAAGACTTTGAAATTGATCTCAGGGAACGCGGTCTTGTTTTTGAGTTCATCCTGTTCCTTTTGCCATTCAAGTAACTTGTTCTCCATGTTTTTCTTGACCTGACGCTCGCTCTTACCTCTGGCAGTTAATCGAATTTTGTTTCCGTTGATGTCTGTGACCTGCCTTGTCATTCGGTACATTGTTGAACCGTCGGGGCGTTTTTCTTCATACATAAAACCATCTCCTTTAAGACACACAATATACGATTTGTGTTTGAATATCCAGCCTATTTGTAAACCTTTTTGAGAATATCGTAAAGATAATATTTTTTGCTCCCCGTAAGTTCTGCAGTAGGTATGTCGGTAAGCAGTTTGCGTGCGGACTCTCTGCTGATACCGAATACTTTTCCGACTTCGGTAACATTCAAAAAATATCCGTATTGACCTGATATTTCATTTGCAATTGATTTGATTTCGTTTGTTGTCTTCTTCAAAATAGATTCTCCTTTACATACTCATCGTGTAATCATCATCTTCATATTCCTCATAACCGGAAGTCTTTTGACCTTTAGCAAGGCGTTTGTTGATTTCTTTTTTAGATAACTTGAATCTTTTTCTTCTGTATCTTCTGCTGCTGGTATTCAGAAGGTCTGTGAAATTACCCATAAAACGAATGCTCCGAGGGATAAGATCTGCATCGCTGTCAGAATCCAACTGCCTATCCTTTGCCGTAGAAACATATCTTTCATATATTCTTTCTCCGTTGAAAGACTGTTCGAAAAATCGTCGCTCATTCTCCCAGCCTGTAAGGATATTTCCTTCATCGTTTTCTTGGCTTTGTCCTCTATCTCGTTCGTTTGCCTTGTCACTTCCGTATTGAAACTCTCCGCTGTTTCTTCCAACTCCTGTATGTACGATTGAAGTTCCGCTGCTTGATCTTCCATGATCTCTGCCATCTGTTCCGTGGTTATCATTGTTCTTAAAGTGTTCTGCTGTTGTTCCAGTATGGAAGTCTGACGAGCCATCAGAGCGATAAGACTCTTCCAGTTTTCCTCGGTTATCATGGCGTAAGTCTGAGGCGTTTGCGCCTGCCTCATCATGTCTTTCATATCTTCGAATGATTTCTTTTCGTTTTGCGAATTCATTTTCCATTGCTCCTTTCAAATATTTATCTTCGTGCAGTTTAAAATCT